>Ga0256405_10000795_pt1 | contig 97279 bp, 83 predicted proteins | sample RumenRJG_02DNA_FD_189096 | JGI IMG/M metagenome (GOLD analysis project Ga0256405, IMG submission 189096) | Bovine rumen microbial communities from Lethbridge, Alberta, Canada - RJG_02 | ecosystem: Host-associated > Mammals > Digestive system > Stomach > Rumen | place: Canada: Alberta...
TTTACGGGTAGCAAGAAATAATATTGCGTGCTGGCAGGCACAACCGGCGCATTTATGATGTGCCAGTGATGATTAGGGTTATACCCGAAAATGAAAAACCACCGGCTTAGCCGGTGGATGGTTATTTTAATCTATTGATCCTTGTACGACTCTATCTTTATCTACGTAATAATTATAACCTTTGATGTTATAATATACGACGTGTTCGGCAACTCGTTTAAATATTATAACGGACGGTATTGCGATAATAAATCCGGCGCCAAACGTGGAAACTACGCATAAATAAGTCCAAACTACGGCAAGGAAGTTTATCATTGTAAACAAACCGAAGGTACTCCAAAATACGGGTTTAACTGTCGTAAACGCTTGATTTATGGCTTTGATGATACCCAATTTTTCTTTGGTCATTGCAGGTAACCAGCAACATAAAAGAGTGTTATGCAAAGCGGATACAAGCATCAAAAATATTAACAGTATAGGTATAGCGACTAAAAAAGATAATAATTTAGATAACCCTATAAATAAGTAATATCCCCCGAATATCATCAAGGCGGTAAACGGGATAGAGATCGCCAAGAAGAGTAGAGAATATAGCGAAGATTTGCCTAAATTGCTTATCAAATTTGATAAAAACCCGTACTTTGCGTAGTTTTGCATATATTCGTTTATTATATCGGCACTCGTATAATAAGATAAATATGTAAAGAAACAAATTAACAAATAGAACAAAACCAAAACTACGACGGCTAAAACAAGGTTTGTGTCGTTAAAAGATTCTTTTACCTTTTGCCAATCTATATTTAATTTTTGTAAAGTTGTCTCGTATTCCGGATCGCCTTTTAAAAATTGAGTGGTCGCGTCTTTTATGGTTTCAACTATTTGAGTTTGCTTTATTTCTTCTCTCACCCTTTTAAACATAGGGGAAAGCAAAGAGATGGCAATACTCGAAATCGCCAAATATACTATCGCAAAATATATGATTGATTTAAATATCAAATTGTATTTATTTACAAAAATACTAAAAGAGTTTTTGAAAGCCATAGATATAACCTCACAAACTGTTTTCGGGTAAGAGATCTTCGCGATCTCTATCAAAAATATCGTAATATGCGACAAACACCAATACGGGATAATAGCAACTAATTATAAATAACATTAAACTATCGACAATTTTATGGATTATACTTATATCTATAAAAGATATGCCTACTTGTACTGCAAATAGAATACCCAAAGGCATTGTAAAAGCAAAAAGCAGATTAAAGAAATGCGGGCGTGTGTTTTTAACGGATACGGCAATACTGTCCAAAACGTTTTCTCCCGTGCATATCATATTTGGGTTCATCATAGAGAACAACGTAATTAGAGTCATCATTATAAGGAATATTATTATAACGAAAAAAATTGAAAGCACCAAAGTAACGACGGCGTTTCCGGTTATCTTAAACCAAGCGGAGACCGTAATAGACGCAAAGATCCCAAATAAGTAAATGCAAATAAACACGAATAATAAAGATAAGAAACAAGCGATAAAGTTTTCGTTTATTCTCTTAAAAATATTCGTAATGGCAAACATACCCGTACGCATATGTCTTTGCAACGTACCAGTAATGACGGATAAAATACAACTAAACAAAACTAAAACGCCCAACGCTATAAGTAATCCCCACCAGTTCATATCGGATATATCGCCGTATATCGCCGAGAAAGAATAGTCCGTCCTATCAAAGAAATGTACCAAAAGAGATACCGTCGACGAAAAAGAAATAAAAAAACCTATAGCGACCGAAGGTATCAACGTTACCAACGCAATTTTCCAAAAATTACGCCTAAACATATATTGAAAAGTTAATTTAACGTACTTCATAATAACCTCAACAATTATTTTAAAAGTATAATTTATCTCATTATAATATAATCAAAAGTAATTTTCAACAAAAAATAAAACAACTAATGACTAAATAAAAGTTTTATGCTATTATTATACTATGAAAAAATTTGTTTTAGCGTTATTTTTTATAATACTTGCCATTTCCTTGATAGGTTGCGACAATGCTCGTACGTTGCAAGGATTCGGCTTTATGGGTACGTATTATACGCTAAACGCAAACGGAAACGTCGATTCAAAAAAAATAGAGAATACCTTGACGTATTTAGAAAACGCTATCTCGGTCGACGGGGAACTTGCAAAACTCAACGACGCAAAAAAAGGCGAAAGCGTGGTATTTTCCGAAATCGCTTATTCGCTTATCAAAACCGCAGTTGATATATACTACGACCCGCTTTCTTTCGGCGCCTTAGATATAAGTTTATATCCTATCGTAAAATTATGGGGTTTCGATTCGTCGTTTACACAAACATCCGTACTTGTTCCGCCTAAAGAAGAAGAAATTTTATCTACGCTATCCCACGTCGGGTTAGATAAATTCACGTTTTCGGACAAAGATAAAAGTATAACAAAAAACGACGATCAAGCAAAACTCGATTTAGGCGCTTTGGGCAAAGGGTACGCCGTTTCGTACGTGTTAAATAGGTTAAATAACAAACAAGCGATTTTTAATCTCGGCGGTACTGTCGGAGCAAAAGGTAAAGATTATAAAATAGGTATCGAACCGCCTTTTGAATCTAACTATTCCTATTTTGCTTCGTTTATATTAAAGGACGGAGAAGTATGTTCTACAAGCGGCAATTATCAACGCTCGTACGAACTTGACGGCGTAATTTATCATCATATCTTCGATAACACGGGACACCCCGTCCAAAACGATCTAACGTCGGTTACAGTGATTTCTTCGGACGGCGCATTGTCGGACGCGCTATCTACCGCTTGTTACGTTTTAGGAGAAGAAAAATCAAAAGCGTTATTACAAAAATATCAAGCCAAAGGCGTTTTCGTTTACAAGGATAAAACCGTATCTACGATTGATATTGATATAGAAATAAAAGATGAAAAGTATAAGTTAAAATGAAAAAGGACTTTAATTTCTACAAAAACTCAAAACCTTTTAAAATTTGGGACGTAATCGTTATAGGGGTGATCGTTGCATTTTTGGTGGCGCTTCTTTTAGTTTTGTTTTTACCTAAACAACAAGCGTCGGGAGTGAACGTCTATTATAAAGGCAAACTCGTAAAGACCGTCGAGTTTGACGGTAGCGCATATCCTATACTAAAATACGGCGGGGTTACGATTTATATCGAAGAGGGCAAAGCGTACGTTCACGATAGTACTTGTAAAAATCAATATTGCGTTAAACACTCTGCAATATCCAAAAGCGGAGAGAGTATCGTTTGCTTGCCTAACCAAGTAGTAATAACGATATACGGCAAGGATAAGTCCGAAGTAGACGGGGTAACGCGATGAATAAAAAAGGATTTCCTATTAAAAAATTAGCCGTTTTGGGCGTATTGGCGGCTATGTGCATAATCATCGGGTATTTAGAAAGTTTAATGCCCCCTATCTTTCCTTTTTTACCGTTTGCTAAATTAGGGTTTAGCAATATAGTCGTATTGTTTACGTTGATAATTTACGGTATAGGCGAAGGCTTTTTGGTTTTAGGTATCAAATGTTTGGTTTTGGGGCTTATCGCCGGTAACCCTATGATGATAATATATTCGTTGGCGGGCGGTCTATTGAGTATGTTTACCGAGTTCTTACTTTTAAGGCTCAAAGCAAACTCACTACCCGCTATATCTTCGGCGGGCGGAGTTATGCACGGGTTCGGGCAAATAGTCGTCGCTTGTGTATTCGCAGGTAGCGGAGCGCCTTTTTATTATCTTCCGCACCTTGCTTTGTTTGGAGCGATCGCTGGGATAGTAACCGGTTTTATAGTATTTTTTATCGTTAAAAAATTGCCTGAAAAGGTGATCTATTTAAAACAAAATAACGATAAACGACAAGTCGTCGAGTAAACGGCAAGTCGAGTAAAATGAAAATTGTAGCCTTAGTGAGTCTTTTTGCTTTCGATTTAAGTAAGTTTTAAGTAAAGTGATATTGTTTGCATAGCAAACAGTTATATTTTTAGAGTAATTCTAAAAGTTATATTTTGACTTGCAGTCAAAGTTATATTATATTTGCCACAACTTACCCTATGGGTAAATATAACTTTGCTTAGCAAAATATAACTGCGAAAGCAATATAACTTGCCTATAGGCAAATATAACTAGTGCGTCAGTAATAATCACTATTACTGACGCACTTTCGCTACCCGTTTTTATTTATCGAATAATAATTTAAAATTTTATTTATACGAGTCTATTCTTATGTGATCGAATATAACGTTGTCGACGTTTTGTTCTTTGCATTTTGCAAGGCGTTTATCCGAATTTATCGTCCAAGCCAAAAGATTTACGCCTTTTTTATGTTCCTTTGTCAAAAAAGAGACGGGCAAACGTCTTATGTCGTAAGAATAAAAATCGGGTTTGACGTGTTTTCTAAAAGAGAAGAGTTGCCACTCGTTAAGTATGCAACCTAATACGCCTACCGCGACGTCTTTGGTGTTATCACGCCACCATTTTAATACGGGCAAGAAGAATGATTGGATCGCATAATCGCCTTTGTAATCTTTTAGATAAGCGCAAAGTTTTTCGGCAGCGCCGTATTTTTCGGTCGTGTCTTTCATTTCGATAAGTACGCCGACTTTACCGTCTACTAGATCCAAAAATTCTCTTAAAGTAGGTATGGTATAATCGGTACCTTTAAGACGATAGTTTTTTAAATCTTTTGCGGTAAGGGTAGAGACCTTTACGTTTTGCTCGCACATTCTTTTAGTGGAATTATCGTGGAAAACGGCAAAGTCACCGTCGGCAAGAAGATGAACGTCAATTTCTATATTAAAACCTTTTTCTATCGCTTGTTGATAAGCACCCAAAGAATTTTCGGGATATTTTTCGTCCCAAAGACCTCTATGCGCTATGGGTTTATCCAATAGCCAATTATAATCCATAAATATCAAACCTCCATAAACAACTAAAAAATATTATACTAAAAAATGGTTGTCTTGTAAATACGTTTGCAAAAAATAATCTTATGAATTATAATAAAATAAATCATTTTGAGAGGCTTATATGGAAACTTATATAAGAAACTTTTGCATAGTAGCGCATATAGACCACGGCAAGTCGACTTTGGCGGATAGACTAATGGAATATACTTCCACTATATCTTTGCGCGAGTCAAGGGAACAACTGTTGGATAGTATGGATCTCGAAAGAGAAAGGGGCATTACCATTAAATTGACCCCCGTTAGAATGAGATACGTTTATAAAGGGCACGAGTATCTTCTCAATTTGATAGATACCCCGGGACACGTCGACTTTACGTACGAAGTCAGCCGTTCTTTAGCGGCTTGCGACGGCGCGCTTTTGGTGGTCGACGCAACTCAAGGGGTAGAAGCGCAAACTTTGACAAACGTTTATCTTGCACTCGATAACGATTTGGAAATTTTGCCCGTTATCAACAAAATAGATTTGGCAAGCGCGGACGTTGAACGCACCAAAAAAGAGATAGAAGATATTATCGGTTTAGATACCGACGGTTGTCCTTTGGTGTCGGCAAAAACCGGTTTGGGTATCGAAGATCTTTTGGCTCAAATCATCGAAAAATTACCGCCCGCAAAGGTCGAACCCGAAAAGCCTTTTAAAGCATTGATATTCGATAGCGTCTACGATAACTATCGGGGCGCAATATCTTTGGTCAAAGTCGGAGAAGGTAAGGTAAGAGTAGGCGATAAAATCAAAATGATGTCAAACGGCAAAGAGTTCGAAGTAACCGAAGTCGGATATTTTACCCCTAAACCCACCGTTTGCGAGGAACTTTCGTCGGGACAAGTAGGTTATATTGCCGCAAGTATCAAAAATTTAAAAGATACCGCAGTCGGCGATACGATAACTTCGGCAATAGAGCCGACAGATAAACCTTTCCCCGGATATAAGGAAGTCAAACCCGTGGTATTTGCGGGTATTTACCCCGCCGACGGCAGTAAATATAACGAACTTAGAGATTCTTTGGAAAAACTTAAACTAAACGACGCTTCGCTATTTTTCGAGCCGGACGTTTCGGTCGCTTTGGGTTTTGGTTTTAGATGCGGCTTTTTAGGGCTTTTGCATATGGATATTATCGAAGAGAGATTGGAAAGAGAATTTAATCTCGATTTGGTAACCACCGCGCCGAGCGTCGTTTTTAAAGTATTTAAAACAAACGGCGAAATGCTACTTGTCGATAATCCGACAAAACTTCCGCAACCCACCGAGATAGATCATATAGAAGAACCTATCGTAAAAGTTACCGTGTTTACACCGCCCGATTACGTAGGTCCGGTTATGGAATTATGCCAAGCAAAACGCGGAGTATTTACCGATATGTCATATATCGATCCGCAAAGAGTTCAAATTCTTTACGTGATGCCCCTTGCCGAAATACTTTACGACTTTTTCGATTCTTTAAAATCTCGCACTCGCGGATATGCGTCTTTGGATTACGAGATGAACGGATATCAAAAGAGCGATATGGTCAAATTGGATATTTTATTGAACGGGGAAATGTGCGACGCGTTAAGCACGATAGTATTTAAAGATTTTGCTTACGATAGGGGCAGAAAAATTGCCGAAAGACTAAAAGACGCAATACCGCGTCAAATGTTCGAGATACCTATACAAGCGGCTATCGGCAATAAGATTATCGCTAGAGAAACCGTCAAAGCGATGCGTAAAGACGTTTTGGCAAAGTGTTACGGCGGTGATATAACCCGTAAGAAGAAACTTTTGGAAAAGCAAAAGGAAGGTAAAAAGCGTATGCGCCAAGTCGGCAACGTTCAAGTACCGAGCGAAGCGTTTATGTCGATTTTAAAGGTTGGAGACGACGAACAATGACCGAACTTTACTTGCATATCCCTTTTTGCAAGAAAAAGTGTTTTTATTGTAATTTTTGCTCTATACCTTCTCAAAGCGTTCCCGACGATTACGTTCGCGCTTTAGTGAACGAAATAAGGAGTTATCCCCAAACTACCGTAAATACGGTATTTTTCGGCGGGGGGACTCCTTCTTTATTATCCCCTTTTCAATTAGAAGAAATTATTCGTGCGATTGTCAAAACTCATCGTTTTTTAGGTCAAGAATTGACGGTTGAAAGTAATCCCGATACGTTGACTTTAGAAAAGTTACAAGCCTACAAAAGTTTAGGCGTAAACCGCATAAGCCTCGGCGTACAGTCTTTAAACGACGATATTTTGTTAAAGATAGGTAGAACGCACGATTCTTATACCGCTTTAAAAAATATAGAAAATGCAGTTTCCGTGTTTGGCAACGTAAATGCGGATATGATAGTGGGGCTTCCCGCTCAAACGCAAACGGATGTTTTTAACGATATAAATAAATTGATTTCAAAAGGAGTTACTCACGTATCGGTTTATTCTTTGATGAAAGAAAAGGGAACAAAACTTTATAAAATGATAGAGTCAAACCAACTAACTACGCCAACGGACGACGAGACGGTCAATTTGTACGATACCGCTTTTTCGGTTTTAAAGGATAACGGATATGAGCGGTACGAAATAAGTAATTTTTCCAAATCGGGGTATAGTTGTAAGCATAATTCAAATATATGGCAAATGGGCGAGTATATCGGTGTCGGTACTTCGGCACACTCATTTTTTAACGGTAAAAGATATTACAATAAAAACAATATACCCGACTACGTTAAAAATCAAGGTTTGGGACAAAGGGTAGAAGAAGGCTCAAACACCCTACAAGACCGCAAGATAGAGACGGTAATGCTCGGATTGCGTACAAGTTTGGGTGTAGATTTAATTAAATATAAAAACACTTTCGGAATTTCCTTCCAAGACGATTTTAAGGACGAGTTAAGGGATAAAGAAATTTCTACCGCTTGCGTTATGCAAAAGGATAGACTAACTATAAAAGATGAATATCTATATATATCCAATTATATTATAGAAAAACTATTGGATAGATTTCTTTGATAAAAGGGATTAAAACCTTTTAAAAATCCAAATAATAAAGAAAAATAAAAAAAATTTAAAAAATTAGCACTCAATCCTTGACATTGCTAAAATTTATGCTATAATTGAGTTAGCAATAAAGAGATATGACTGCTAACAGTCGGAGGAATTATGGCTTTATCTTTAAGAAAACAAAGGATATTACAATGTTTGGTGGCAAGGTATATAGATACCGCAAGCCCCGTATCTTCTCAAGACATCAAGGAGTGTTTGGAAGAAGATATTTCTTCGGCTACGATAAGGTCCGAACTTAGCGCTTTGGAAGAAATGGGCTATTTACAACAACCGCACGTATCTGCAGGTCGTATTCCTACCGCAAAAGCATATAAATTGTACGTCGATTCGCTCCCATCAGTCGTTGCTTCGGAAAGACGCGATTACGTCGACGAATTGAGAGAGTTTTTCAATTCTAAAATGGACGAAGTTGAAGACGTCGTAAGGTCCACCGCAAAGGTATTATCCGACGTTACCAATTATACGTCCGTCGTAGTCGTAGAAGATAGAGCAAACTTGATCGTTAAAAACGTTAAACTCGTCGATCTCGGAGATAATTCGGCGCTTATCGTTATCGTAACTAACGGCGGTATAGTAAAAGACAGCATAATAGATCTACCCGAGAATATGGGAAAGGGCTATTTGAATACCGCTTCCGATATAATCAATCAACTATTTGACGATAAGAGCATAGAAGAGATAATGCAAACGGTCGAAAACTTATCTTCGGAAATGCAACAATATAGAGAATTGCTTAATTCGGTCATCAAATTGCTCGAATCTATACAAAGCAAAAAGAACAACAAAGTTGTAGTCGAAGGCACCGCAAATTTGTTGAACTATCCCGAATACGAAGAGTCGGGCAATATGAAAGCTATATTGTCTTTGATAGACAGTAAAGAAAAACTCGGTAGCATCGTTACTTCGGGCGGTATCGAATTATCCGTTAAAATCGGAGCGGACGAAGGCGTTGCACACGGGTCGTTGGTAAGTTTAAACTATAAGATCGACGATACCAAAAACATACACGCGGGTATAATCGGACCCGAAAGAATGGATTATAAAAAGGTTATCGAAGTATTAACACACTTGGAAGAGGCTATCAATACGATAACCGATCCGAAGGAGGAATAATGTCAAAAAGTAAAAACTACAAGGCTAAACCCGAAGACGTAAAACAAGAAGTCGACGCTAAAGAATCGCAAGAAGTTGAAGTTAAAGCCGAAGACGTAACTCAAACGAGTATCGACGAAAGTGAAAACGACTCTAAAGAGACGAAAGACGCCTCAAAAGAGACGGTTCAAGATATTAAAACGGACGTCGAAATAGAGAAGTTGAAAAAAGAAAACGCCGATCTTCAAGATAAGTATTTAAGATTATTTGCGGAGTTCGATAATTATCGCAAAAGATCTACAAACGAATTAAATTCGGCTAAAGCAAAAGGTATCGATTCGGCATTAAGAGCGTTCTTTCCTTGTATGGATAGCATAGATAGAGCGATCGCGATGTGTAAAGACGAAGGACAGTTGGCGGGATATAAACTTGTTTTAAAACAATTTGAAAACGCGCTATATACCATCGGCGTTACGGCAATAGATCCTTTGGGCGAAGAGTTCGATGCCGAATATCATAACGCAGTATTAAAGGAAACGGACCCCGACAATGCAGGCAAGGTGATACAAGTTTTGCAAAAGGGGTACAAATATAAAGATACGCTATTGCGTCCTGCAATGGTCAAGATAGCGGATAAAGAAGAATAAACGTCGAATAATCGACAAATCAATTTAATAAATTATAAAGGAGATATAGATTATGTCAAAAATCATTGGTATAGACTTAGGAACAACAAACTCATGCGTAGCCGTTATGGAAGGCGGTGAAGCAACCGTTATAGCAAACGCCGAAGGCGCAAGAACTACTCCTTCCGTAGTAGGTTTTACAAAAGACGGAGAAAGACGTGTCGGTCAAATCGCAAAAAGACAAGCCATTGCAAATCCTTTAAGAACGGTATCTTCCATTAAAAGAGAAATGGGTACTTCTTACACCGTTGACATCGACGGAAAGAAATATTCGCCGCAAGAAATAAGCGCTATGATCCTTAGCAAATTGAAACAAGACGCCGAAGCGTTCTTGGGTCAAAAAGTTACTCAAGCGGTCATCACCGTTCCCGCTTACTTCTCGGACAGTCAACGTCAAGCGACCAAAGACGCGGGTAAGATCGCGGGTTTGGAAGTATTGCGTATCATAAACGAGCCTACCGCTGCGGCACTGGCTTACGGACTTGATAAAGCCGAAAATAAAAACCAAAAAGTTTTGATATTCGACTTGGGCGGCGGTACGTTCGACGTATCTATTTTGGAGATCGGCGACGGCGTATTCGAGGTTTTGGCTACCAACGGTAACACGAGACTCGGCGGCGACGACTTTGACGAAGCGTTGATGAAATACATCACTTCGGAATTTAAGAAGGAAAACGGTATCGACCTTACTAACGATAAACCCGCTATGCAACGTATCAAAGAAGCGGCGGAAAAGGCAAAGATCGAACTTTCGGGCGTTACCAAAACGTCAATTAGTTTGCCTTACATCACCCAAGTAGACGGCACGCCTTTGCATATCGATATGGAAATCACCAAGGCTAAATTCGATTCTTTGACCGCGTCTTTGGTAGAAGCAACTATGATACCTACCAAGAAAGCAATGGCCGACGCAGGATTAAGTTTTAGCGATATAAGCAAAGTTATACTCGTTGGCGGATCTACTCGTATCCCCGCAGTCGTAGACGCAGTTCGTAACCTTACCGGTAAAGAACCTTATAAGGGCATCAACCCCGACGAGTGCGTAGCGATAGGCGCGGCTATCCAAGCGGGCGTACTTGCAGGCGACGTTAAAGACGTATTGCTTTTGGACGTTACCCCGTTGTCTTTGGGTATCGAAACCATGGGCGGCGTATTTACCAAGTTGATAGATAGAAATACCACTATTCCTACCAGCAAATCTCAAATCTTCTCGACCGCAGCGGATAACCAACCCAGCGTAGAGATACACGTTTTGCAAGGTGAAAGACCTATGGCTGCCGACAACAAAACTTTGGGTAGATTTACTCTTGACGGTATCGCTCCCGCACCTCGCGGAATACCGCAAATCGAAGTTACTTTCGACATCGACTCTAACGGTATCGTAAACGTTAAGGCTGTAGATAAAGCCACGAATAAGGCTCAATCGGTTACCATTACGGCAAGTACCAACCTTACCGAAGAAGATATCGACAAGGCTGTAAAAGAAGCCGAAAAATATGCCGAAGAAGATAAGAAACGTCGTGATTTGGTAGATTTAAAGAATAGTAGCGAACAAATCGTCTATGCGGCGGAAAAGAGCGTAAAAGAAAGCGGAGACAAACTTTCGGAAGAAGATAAAGCGACTGTCAATTCCGCTATAGAAGAAGCAAAAGAATGCTTAAAGAGCGACGATATAGAAGCGGTCAAAGCAGGTATGGATAAATTTAATAACGTTATCCAACCTATATTCACCAAGTTATATCAACAAACTCAAGGACAAGGCGATCCCAACCAAGGCGATCCCAATCAAGGAGAACCCGATATACAATAATCTAACGTCTGACCCGACCCGCTTTTAGCAGGTCGGGTCAAAAGGAATAAATATGGCAAAAAGTTATTACGAAATATTAGGCGTTTCCAAAGACGCAAAAGACGACGAGATAAAGTCCGCGTATAGGAAATTAGCCAAACAATATCACCCCGATCTATACACCAATAAACCCGAAGCGGAACGTAAAGCCGCGGAAGAAAAATTCAAAGAGATAAATCACGCTTATCAAGTTTTGACGGATCCGCAAAAGAGAGCCGCATACGACCAATACGGTAGTGAAGACGGTCCTCAATTTACGGGTGGTCAAGGCGGTTTTTCTTCGGGCTTTGGCGGATTTGAAGGCTTTGGCGACATCTTCAACAATATCTTTACGAATTTCGGCGGCGGCGGTAGACGTTCTAATCCTAACGCTCCGAGACGTGGCGACGATATTATTTTAAGAGCGACGTTAACTTTCTTCGAGTCGGTTAGGGGAGTACACAAAGACCTTAATTACAAAAGAAGAGAGACCTGTCCTACTTGTGGCGGTAGCGGCGCTAAAAAAGGCTCGGTCGCAAAAGTTTGTACAAGGTGTAACGGTAGCGGTATAGTAAGAGTAAAACAAAACTCTATTTTCGGTCAAGTCGTTACCGAAACCACTTGTCCCGAGTGTAAGGGAAAAGGCAAAATCGTTACCGATATATGTAAAGACTGTCAAGGTCAAGGAAGTGTTATCAAAGCGCGCGTTTTAAGTTGCGACGTAGAAGCGGGTATGTCCGACGGTAGAGTAATGATATATCGCGGACAAGGTAACTGCGGTATAAACGGCGGACCTTCGGGCGATATACAAGTCGAGATCACCGTCAAACCCCATCAATTATTCGTTAGACGAGAAAACGATCTATATATCGAAATGCCTATTGATTTCTCGATAGCGACGCTTGGCGGAGAAGTTGACGTCCCCACCCCATACGGACCTTACAAACAAAAAATACCCGAAGGCACTCAAACTGGTTCAGTCATCAAAATTAGGGGCAAGGGTATGAAATATATCCGTAAAGAAGCCTATGGCGATCTTTACGTAACCGTAAAAGTAGTAACCCCGACTCGTTTGACCGCGGCGCAAAAAAAATCGTTGACAACGTTTGCTCAATCATTATCTTCGGGACAACAAGACGCTATAAGAAAGTTTTACGATAGTGCAAAAGAATAAAGATGACTTATAAAATAACGATAGAAACCACACACGAAGGCAACGAGTTGATTTCGGACGTCTTGACCGAATTGGGCGCAAACGGTATTTGCGTAAACGACCCTATGGATCTTAACGAAATCGACCTTCAAGGTGCGGTTTGGGATTATTTAGACGAAAACGACCGTTTAGGAGTCGTAACGGTAGAAGGTTTCTTCGACGAAATATCGAAGGAACTTTTTTCCGTTTTAGAGCAAAAATTAAAAGATATAAAGTCTTTTATGCCATGCGATATGGGGACTTTGAATTATACCAAAGAGTTGGTAAAAGAGACGAATTGGTTAGAAGAGTGGAAAAAGTATTATAAACCCATAATACTCGATAAAATATCCGTGTACCCCGCTTGGGTAACGCCGACGACCTTCCCTTACGTTCAAATAGAACCGGGTAGCGCTTTCGGAACGGGAGAACACGCAAGCACTAAAATGTGTTTAAACTTGTTGACTTCCTACGACCTTAACGGAAAAAACGTTGCGGATATCGGTTGCGGTAGCGGTATATTGGGTATGGCTGCGTTAAGACTCGGCGCAAAAAACGTTTATTTCTCGGACGTTGACGAACAGGCTATAGAAAATTTAAACGTTAATCTCTCTTTAAACGGTTTCGATAAAAAGCAATATCAAACCAAAGTTGCTTCCTTGCTCGACGGTTTTAACGGTAAAGTCGACGTGTTATGCGCAAATATTACGGCGGATATTTTGATACGACTTCGTAAGTCGATAAAACCCGTCTTGGCAGATGACGGCTTAGTAATAATAAGCGGGATAATAAGAGAAAGAGAAGAAGAAGTGTTAAAAGAGTATCAAGAAAACGGCTTCGAACTTTTACAAAGTCTTAAAGAGAACGAGTGGAGAGCGTTCGCATTTAAATCAAAATAATGGATATTAGACGGTTTTTCGTTCCAAAAGATAATATAAAAGATGATTTGGCGATAATCGACGGGGAAGAGTACGTTCACGTTACCAAGGTAATGAGATACAAAGTCGGTTATAAACTTATCCTTTCAAACGGCGACGGATACGATTATCACGCGGTCATATCTTCCATTGATAATAAAAAAGTCGTATGCAAAATAGAAGAAGCCGTATTTAACGAAAGAGAACTAAATACTAAAATATCTTTGTATCTCGGTATAATAAAATCCGAAAAACTTGATTTTGCTCTACAAAAAGCGGTAGAATTAGGAGTGAGAGAGATAACGCCGGTCATCTCGGAGTATACGTCCGAAAAATCATTTAAAGAAGATAGAGCTTTAAGGATAATAGTCGAAGCGTGCAAACAATGCGGTAGGGCTATAGTGCCGACTTTAAATAGACCCGTTACTTTCGAGCAAGCGATCAAATCCGCAAAGGGAGATATACTTTTAGCGTACGAAAAGGAAACGGACGTTAAGGCGCGAGATCTATTTTCTTCTTTATCCCAAGAAGTGTCCTTGTTTATAGGTTCGGAAGGCGGGTATTCTCAAAAGGAAATAGAACTTGCCAAAAGTTTAAACGCTAAAACCTTTACGTTAGGTAAAAGAATTTTAAGGACGGAAACGGCGGTCATATCCGCAATATCCGCAATTGCTATTTTTACGGAGGAATAATGAAAGTTTCCATTATAACTTTAGGTTGTAAAGTCAATACTTGCGAAAGCGAGAGTATTGCCGCAAAATTCAAGAGTTTGGGTCATACCGTAAGCGGTGAGTTCGAAAAAGCCGACGTTTACGTTATAAACACTTGCGCCGTTACGCAAGAAGCGGAAAAGAAATCGAGACAATGCGTCGCAAGGGTAAGAAAATACAATCAAAACGCAAAAATATACGTTATAGGTTGCGCGGCGGAAAAAAATCCCGACCAATTCGACGGTAAAGACGTAACCTATATAAGCGGTAACGCTTTAAAACTCAACGTCGCCAAGTTGCCCGAAGGGAAGATCAAAACCGAACTGCCGACTAAATACGAGAATATGCCGTATTCGGAAAATTTATTGACTCGTGCTTTCGTAAAAATACAAGACGGTTGCGATAATTTTTGTACCTACTGTATCGTACCGTATTTACGCGGTAGATGTCGTTCTCGCGATATTCAAGATATCGTAAACGAGTGTATTCAAAAAAGCGAACATACTCAAGAGATAGTTTTGACGGGCATAAATACGTCGGCTTACGGTAAGGATCTAGGGTTATCGTTAGTCGATCTCGTATTCGCTTTATCAAAGGTGAACGCAAGATTTAGATTCAGTTCGTTAGAAGTCGGAGTAATAGACGACGGTTTACTTTCGGCAATAAACGAAGCGGGTAATTTTTGTCCGCATTTTCACCTGTCTTTACAAAGCGGGGACGACGGCGTATTAAAATCAATGAATCGCCATTACACAAGAGAAGAATTTGCTCAAAAGGTCAAATTGATACGCTTGTTTATGCCTAACGCTTGTATTACGACGGATATTATCGTAGGTTTCCCGACCGAAACGGACGAAGCGTTCGAGAATACTTTGGAATTGGCAAAAAGAGTTCAATTTGCGGATATACATATATTCCCTTATTCAAGAAGACAAGGCACAAAGGCTTATTCTTTAAAACCGTTGCCGCCAGACGTAGTCGATAAACGAAAAGCAAGACTTACCGAGTTAAAAAATCAACTCAAAAAAGAATATATTTCCCAACAACTCGGTAAGATAGTGGAAGTGATCGCCGAATATAAAGACGGTTCCTACGCTCAAGGATACAGCGAAAATTACGTAAGAGTTTACTTTACCGTCAAAGGCGAAGTTAGACTCGGCAAAAGATATTTCGTTAAAACCAACGATCTTTACGCCGACGGCGTAAGGGGAGAATATTTACCCGATTTTATTAAATAGGAGATAGTTATGTGCGTATTTTGTAAAATTATCAAGGGAGTTATTCCCTCTCAAAAGATGTATGAAGACAACGATATTATTATCATAAAAGATATTAACCCCGAAGCAAAATTGCATTATTTGATGATACCGAAACAACATTTTGCAAATATTTGCGAAATGACCGAAGAACAGTCTATTATAATGGCAAGAGGATTTAGAACGCTTGCAAAGTTGACTTCGTCTTTAGGACTTGACGGCGGTTTCCGTTTAATTTCCAATAAAGGTAAAGACGCTTGTCAGTCGGTCGAGCATTTGCACGTGCATATTTTAGGGGGAGAACAACTGCCCGAACGTATAAATTAAAAAAATTAACGATTATCGTTTGACAAAATTTTTAAAGTCGTATATATTATTAAAGTAATTCTTTACAAAAAGCGAGGTGAAATCTATGGCATATATCAAGGTTCGCGAAAACGAAAGTTTGGATAGCGCTATCAAGCGTTTTAAACGTTCGTGCACCAAAGAAGGTATCATCGGTGATATCAAGCGTAAGGACCAATATGAAAAGCCCAGCGTAGCTCGTAAGAAAAAAGCCGAGAACGCTAGAAAGAGAAAGAACTCTCGCGACTAATTTCGTGTTTATCTTTTGATTATTTGGCTTATAACGTCTCGCTTTTGCGAGACGTTTTTATATATAAAACAAAAATTGTCTTACGATATTGCAAAAAGTAACAAAATAGCATATAATAAATATAATATAATTTAAGGAGATTTATTTAATGATCGATAAGGCGGTTATAGCCGTTGCCGGACACGGTACGCGTATGAGTCCCGTTAGCAAGATCATAGCAAAAGAATTGCTACCTATCGGCACTACGCCCGTATTGGATTTCATCGTAGACGAGTGCGTAAGATCGGGCGTTAAAAACATATTGTTTATAATCAATAGATCAAAAGTTTCTATTCCCTTATATTTTTCGGGGGTAGAGCCCGAAGATTATAATTTGACGGGTAAGACTTATACTCTATTAAATCGGCAAGGCGTTTCTTGTGCATACGTTTACCAAGATAAAGCGCTTGGGACGGGGCATGCGGTAAAACTTGCTAAAAAATTCGTAGGAGACGACCCTTTCGGTCTTTTGTTCGGGGACGATATTATCGTCTCGGACGTCCCGGGATTAAAGCAGTTGATCGATCTTTCGGACAAAAATAACGGGGCGATAGTCGTCGCCGCAAAACATATGGGGGCGGAACTTGCAAGTTTGTACGCAACCATCGTTTCGGACGATTTTAACGGCTCTTTCGGCAAAATAACGGATATACAAGAGAAGGTATCGCCCGATAAAATAAAAAGCGACTTAACGTCTATCGGTAGATTCGTTTTAAATAAAAATATATTCGAGCATATTGATAAGATCGGTTTAAGAAATAACGAGTATTATTTGACCGACGCTCTTGAAAGCGTTATCAAAGACGAAAATTGTTTCGTATTAAACGTTGACGGCGTTAGATACGATACGGGTAACCCCGAAGGATACGCTCAAACTTTTAAGGCTCTTTGCGGTTATTGATTTATAGATATTTATGGACTACAAACGTTTTGACTTGTTATCAAGAAGGGCTATAAAAAACGCCTACGACATCGCTTCTAAAACGGGTGGAGAGTTACTTCCCGAACATTTATTGGCGGGTATTTTTGGTTTTTCAAATAGCGTCCAAGCCTTATTGAACGGATATGGTTTGACCGAATACAAAGTCGTAAAAGCGATAGCCTTTCAAGGTAGGACGGAAAACGTTTTTTTATCTCAAAAGTCTAACGATATTTTAGAAGAGTCCCTATATTATACTAAAGCGTTCGGGCAAGAATTGACGCCCATACTGTACCTATTTTTAGCGTTGTTGAACGTTGACAGTCAAGCGACTATCATTTTGGAAAGCGTGGACATAAACGTGGACGAATTGTATCAAGAGTTACTTTCAAAACTTAATTCTTTAAACGGTACCAACGTTTATAGACCTTATCACGAAAAGACTCGTCCGCAACCCGTTTTACAAAATGAACCCGACAATAAAGCGAGTATTGAAGAAGAAGTAAAAAACAAAGATTATCAAGCCTATTATAGCCCGTCTTTCGTTATTTCGGACGATCTTAAACAAATAGGCGAAGACCTTACCGAAAAGGCGGAAAAAGGCAAAATCGATCCTATTATCGGGCGTGATACCGAGATAGAGCGAGTAATTCAAATTTTATCGAGACGCACTAAAAACAACCCCATTTTGATAGGAGAAGCGGGGGTCGGAAAGACCGCCGTCGTCGAAGGTTTAGCGTTGGCTATCGCCACAAGAAAAGCGCCTAAACCCTTTTGGGACAAGCGTATTTTCTCGCTCGATATTGCGGGGCTGTTGGCGGGTACAAAGTACCGCGGTGATTTTGAAGAACGTTTGAAAAACGCAATTTCGTCTATACAAGAAAACGGCAATATCATACTTTTTATCGACGAGATACACACGATCGTAAAAGCCGGTAGTACCGAGGGCGGCGCTATGGATATGTCAAACGTTTTAAAACCTTTGTTGGCAAGGGGGGAATTGTTGACGATAGGTGCGACGACCCAAGACGAGTATATGAAGTATATTCGTAAAGATCCCGCGCTTGACAGACGTTTTCAACCCGTTACTGTAAACGCGCCAAGCGTAGACGATTCTATCACGATATTAAAAGGATTACGCTCTAAATACGAAGAATTCCACGACGTAGTGATAAGCGACGAAGCGATATCTTCGGCGGTTATTTTATCCGATCAATATATACAAGATAGATACTTACCCGACAAAGCGATAGATTTGATAGACGAAGCGTGTTCGTCTAAAAGATTAAGTTTTTCGGACGACGGACAAGCGTCTTTAAAAAACGACCAAATCTTAAACACGCAAAAACCAATTATAAATACCGAAGATATTGCAAAAATAGTCAGCGATTGGACGGGTATACCCGTAAGCAAATTGACAAGGTCGGAAACGTCAAAATTGATGCAATTGGAAAAGATATTGCAAACGCGTGTTATCGGTCAAGAAGAAGCGATAAAAGCCGTATCTATGGCGGTAAGGCGTGCAAGAGCGGGACTAAAAGACCCCAAAAAACCGATAGGTACTTTTATGTTTTTAGGACCTACGGGAGTGGGAAAAACCGAACTTGCAAAGGCGTTGACTCAAGCATTATTCGGGGACGAAAGCAAGATGATAAGGCTCGATATGAGCGAATATCAAGACAAATCGAGCGTCGGTCGTCTACTTGGTAGCGCCCCGGGTTACGTGGGTTACGACGAATCGGGGCAACTGACCGAAAAGGTCAGAAGAAATCCGTATTCGGTAGTTTTATTCGACGAGATAGAAAAGGCGCATCCCGACCTATATAATCTTTTACTTCAAGTCATGGACGACGGTAGGCTTACCGATAACCACGGTAGGACGGTAAGTTTTAAAGAAACCGTAATAATAATGACGAGTAACCTGGGTGCTAACGCGTTTTCCAAGGGCGCTTTGGGATTTGGGAATCCCGTTGATAATTTGCGTATAAGCCAGTTAGACGCGCTTAAAAACGCTATGAATCCCGAATTTATCAATAGAATTGACGAAATTATTACATTTCATCCGTTAACCATGGATGATTTATCCAAAATTTGTGATATAATATTGGTAGAACTAGCGGAAAAACTTCAAGATAAAGACATTACCTTAAAGGTAAGTAGGCAAGCCAAACAGTTATTTATCAAGTACGGCGCCAATTTAGAGTACGGCGCAAGACCTTTAAAGCGGATAGTAAGATCGATGTTAGAAGATAAGTTGTCCGAAAAATTGATTTCGGGAGAGATACCGCAAGGCTCGACCGTTTACGTAGAAGCAAAGGGCAACGCTATAAATATCCGTAAAGGTTGATTAGTTTATCAAGGGGCGACCCTTTTAGATAAAAATTTTTACAGGAGGAAACAATTATGCGTATCGAGATCACAGGACTCAAGTATGACGTAGGCAAGAATTTAGAGGAGATCTTAAATAAGAAGATCGAAAAACAACTCGGAAGATACTTCGGTGATTCTAACGTGGCCAGAGTCGTTTGTAAGGAAGAACACGGTAAGTATAAAATGGAATTGACCATTATCGTGGGCGATACCGTATTAAGAGCCGAGAACGCTAACTCTAACAGTATGTACGATAACGTTGACGTAGTTATTCCCAAAGTCGAAAGACAAATGAGAAAATATCGTACTAAACTCAGCAAAAAACTTCGCGAAACTCAAGATCTTTATCAAGAACCCGAATCTGAAGTTAAAAAAGAAGAACTCGTTAAAAGGAAAAAATACGCTCTTCGTCCAATGTCGATAGAAGAAGCGATATTCCAACTCAACGTTATGGACCACAGTTTTTACGTCTTTTTAAATGAAGAAACGGGAGAAGTAAACGTTGTATACCGTAGAGACGACGGCAATATAGGTCTAATAGAAACCGAAAACGAATGATAGATATAGGCATTTCAACGGCTTCGTTGTTTTTAAAAACGAACGTTGAAGATTCATTTGAAATAATTGAAAAATTAGGTTGCAAGGTGGTCGAGGTCTTCTTGACCACCTTTAGCGAATATAAAAAGGAATTTGCCGAGATTTTAAAAGGAAGAGTAAAAAACGTAAAAGTACATAGCGTTCATTCTCTAAATAATCATTACGAGCCCGAACTTTTTAACGCAAGTCCCCGTACCCAAAACGACGCCGAAGAAATAATGAGAAACGTGCTTAACGTAGGCAAAGAGATAGGCGCCGAGTTTTATACTTTTCACGGACCCGCAAGGCTAAAAAATAAGCCTTATAACGTCAATTTTCCCGAGTTTGGCAAAAGGGTAGAGCGTCTTAATGATATTTGTAAAGAGTACGGCATAGAGTTATGTTACGAAAACGTTCATTGGGCGTATTACTATTACCCCGGTTTTTTCAAAAAATTAAAGGACAATTCTCCGTCCGTAAAATGTACGTTGGATATAAAACAAGCGATGCAGTCGGGCTATGACGTATACGAGTATATGGACGATATGGGTGATAGCATCAAGACCGTACATCTTTGCGACGTCGTCGACGGTAAAACTTGTTTGCCGGGGACGGGCAAATTTGATTTTTGTAGATTTTTTGAAGAGATTTTAAAAAGGAACGTCGACGCTCCGCAACTTCTCGAAGTATATAGCGGAGATTATCAAACTTACGACGATTTGGCAAAAAGTTTAGACTATTTAAGAGATTGTTTAAGAAAAGTCATCGGATAAATCGTTTAAACGATTTTAATACCTTGTTATTTCTTGATTTGCAAAAATCAATATATAGATTACGTTTTATCCTTTGACTAAATTTAAATCGCAAATATATTGATTAGTCGTATATTCTTTGTTTTTAAAAATCGAATTGATTTCGTTTTTTCTTTTTTTTAAAAGTACGAAAACCTATTGACTACTAATTTTTTTTCGACTTTAACTTATTCGTCTAATTTACCAAATCGAATTTATCTAATTTATCGTATTTGAAAATATCAAACGAGAATATTTAATAATTTATAGAGAAAAAGTAACATTTTTCCCTATTATTTTTATATCCGCTTTTAAACGTTTGCTAAAATTTTTTTTAAGTAATATAATAAAATATATTTTATTATAATTTGGAGGTTCTTATGAAAGAACAAAAAATTCGTTTCGATTACAATAATATGACGTCCGACTTTATCGGAGAAAAAGAAGGCATTTCTCAAGCCACTTTAAATTCCTATAAAGACCAAACCCAAAAAGCGTTTGATTTCGTTAAAGAAAACGCGGGTAAAGGTATGATGGGTTGGACGGAATTGGCATACAACCAAGACGAGATCGTAGAAGATATATTGGCTACGGCTAAAGACGTTAGAAAGAATTTTAAAGCGTTCGTAGTATTGGGTATAGGCGGATCGGCTTTGGGTCCCATCGCCGTTTTCCAAGCGTTAAAGCATTTGCATTATAACGAACTTCCCGACGAAAAGAGAAACGGTCCTAAATTCTACGTAGAAGACAACGTAGATCCCGAAAGAATGAACGCGCTTTTAGATATAATAGACGTTAAAAACACTATGTTTAACGTTATCACCAAAAGCGGCGCAACGTCCGAGACTATGAGTCAATATTTGATAATAACCGATTTGCTTAAAAAAGCACTCGGCGATGATTTCGCTAAAAACGTTATCGCTACCACCGATACCAAAAAAGGTAATTTGATCAAGTTGGCTCAAAAAGAAGGCTTTAAGACCTTCTATATTCCCGACGGCGTCGGCGGTAGATTTTCCGAGTTATGTCCCGTAGGTTTACTTCCCGCAGCGGTTTTGGGTATCGACATTAAGTCCTTCTTAAAAGGCGCAAGATTTACCCAAGAAAACGCAACTACTTCGGATATAACCAAAAACGCACCTTTGTGCGCGGCTTTGTTACAATATATAAGCATCAAAAACGGTAAAAACGTTTCGGTCATGATGCCTTATGCGGATAGTTTGAAGTATATCGCTGACTGGTATTGTCAACTTTGGGGCGAAAGTTTGGGTAAGGAAGTCGATCTTGACGGCAATACCGTAAACGTCGGACAAACCCCCGTTAAGTCTTTGGGCGTTACCGACCAACATAGCCAAGTTCAATTATACGCGGAAGGTCCTTTCGATAAAGTTATCACCTTTATTGCGGTAGATAATTTCCGTTCGTCCTACGTTATCCCCGAAGGTTTGCCCGAGTTCCCCGACGTTAATTTCCTTTGCAATAACGATTTAGGTAAATTATTGAATACCGAAAGAGTCGCTACCGAGTACGCTCTTACCAAAAAGCAAAAAGCAAATCGCACCATTTATTTGCCCGAAGTCAACGAGTTTACTCTCGGTCAATTATTGATGTTCTTTATGCTCGAAACCGCTTATACCGGCGCTTTACTCAACATCAACACCTTTAATCAACCCGGCGTAGAAGAAGGCAAAAAAGCCACTTTTGCACTCTTTGACAGAAAGGGCTTTGAAGAGAAGAAGGCAGAACTCAACAGCGCTAAAAAGAAAGATCCTAAATATATAATCTAATTTTTAAATTTTAAACTAAACAAATACCTATGTTCTATAAAATCAATACTTACGGATGTCAAATGAACGTTCACGAAAGTGAAAAGATAGCCGGCATTTTAGAAGATGCCGGTTATCGCTTTACCGATAGCGACAAGGACGCTAACGTGATCGTTTTTAATACGTGTTGCATAAGAGATAACGCCGAAGAACGCATTTACGGTAATATCGGGGCTATCAAAAAATTATGTTTAGCCGATAAAAGCAAAATAATAGCCGTCGTCGGTTGTATGACTCAACAAAAAGGCGCTGCGGAAAAGTTACGCAAGACTTTCCCTTACGTGGATATAGTTTTGGGTACGTCTAATCTTGACGAATTTAAAACCGCTTTAACGGCTTTAAAAAAGCAAAAGAAATACGTAAGTATAAAAGGTGCGACGATGGACGCGGGCAAAGATTTACCCGTTTATCGCACGAGTTATCCAAACGCATGGGTAAATATTATGTACGGTTGTAATAATTTTTGTACCTATTGCATCGTCCCTTACGTTAGGGGTAGAGAACGCAGTCGTTCCCCCGAAGCGGTGGTTTCGGACTGTAAAAACCTAATAGAGCAAGGTTATAAAGAAATAACTCTTTTGGGTCAAAACGTGGATAGTTACGGAAGCGATCTACAAGGCGTTACTTTTGCCGATCTATTGGAAAAAATAGTAACGACGATAGACGGCAAATACAGACTTCGCTTTATGACCAGCCACCCAAAAGATCTTAACGATCGCACTATCGAAGTTATAGCCAAATATCCCAATATCTGCAATAACGTTCATCTTCCCGTTCAATCGGGTTCGACTAAAGTTTTGCAAGAAATGAACCGTAAATACACGAGAGAAGATTATTTGGAAATCATTTCTAAACTTCGTAAAGCAATGCCCGACGTCGGGATAACTACCGACGTAATGGTAGGCTTTCCGACCGAGACCGAAAAAGATTATCAAGACACTTTATCTTTGGTAAAGGAAGTTAGATTTTCTAACGCGTTTACTTTCGTTTATTCTCCGCGTAAAGGCACGCCCGCTGCCGAAATGGTACAAATAGATGAAAAGATTCAAAAAGAAAGAGTTATGGGGTTAGTTGCTTTGCAAAATTCAATTACTAAAGAAATAAGCGACACCTACACGGATAAAGTAAAAGAAGTACTGATAGAAGACGTAAATCCCAAATATGAAGGTACCGTTTGCGGTAGAACCGAATGCGGTAGGTTGGTTACCGTTAAAGGCGACCCTTCATTGATAGGCAGTTTTGTAAACGTTTTGATAACAAGATCTCAATCAGCGTCGTTGTTTGGCAATATAGTAGAGTAACGGAGGTAAAAAATGGATATCGATATAAACGCTTTATCCCCGATGATGAGACATTATTTCGAGATAAAAGATAAATATCCCGATTGCATTTTGATGTATCGTCTCGGTGATTTTTACGAGATGTTTTTTACCGACGCCGAAGTCGTCTCTAAAGAATTGGAACTTACATTGACGGGTAGAGACTGCGGGCTTAAAGAAAGAGCGCCGATGTGCGGCGTACCTTATCATGCAGTCGATACTTACATATCGAGATTGATCAACAAAGGCTATAAAGTCGCTATTTGCGAACAACTAACCGCCCCCGGGGATCAAAAAGGTATGCTCGAGAGAGACGTCGTAAGGGTCATTACCGCAGGAACTATTATCGAAGATTCCATTTTGGACGATAAAAAGAACAATTATTTGGCTTCGGTCTACGTCGCAAAAGAAGGTATCGGCTTATCTTGGGCGGATATAAGTACGGGCGAATTTAATCTTATCGAGTATAAAGGTGAAGACGCTTTAAAGAAAATAGAAAACACTTTAAACAGTATTCACGCCGCCGAGATAATCGGCAATTCTCAAGCGAAAAATAAGTTTCAAGAAGACGCTTTATATCGTGTTCCCGTAACTTTGTTCCCCGATTGGACTTACGTTCTCTCAACCGCCGAAAAGACTCTTAAAAAGCAATTAAACGTCGTAACTTTAGAGCCTTACGAGTGCGAAGATAAAAAATTCGCCATTTCTTCGGCGGGTGCGTTGATGCAATATATTGCGGATACTCAAAAGAGAGCGTTAAAACAATTTATTAAAATCAATTACGTAAAAAGTTACGAGATAATGATTTTGGATTCCAATACGAGACGTAATTTGGAACTTACCGAGACCATGCGCGACCGTAGAAAAAGCGGTACCTTGCTATGGCTTTTGGATCGCACAAAAACAAGCATGGGCGCAAGAAATTTGCGTAAATGGGTAGATAATCCTTTGGTTCAAGAAAATCAAATCAACGCCCGTTTATCTTCGGTATCCGAACTCATCTCAAACGTCAAGTTGCGTAAAAATCTATCCCAACTTTTAGAGAATATGCGGGATTTGGAAAGACTTGCGGGCAAAGTCGCTTTCGGTAGCGTAAACCCGAGAGAAATGTACGGCATCGCAAGTTGTTTGGTATTATTACCCGCAATTAAAAACCTTTTAAAAGAAGCGTCTTCGCAAATGTTAAAAGGTATAAGAACAAAAATAACCGATTTCGGACGTTTGACCGATCTCGTTTCCCGCGCTATTATAGCCGACGCCCCCGTAGTTATATCCGAAGGCGGTTTTATTGCGGACGGATTTGATAAGGACGTAGACGAGTTCCGTTTAGCGGAAACTAACGGCGCAAAATGGATAAAAGAAATGGAAGCGTCCGAAAAGGAAAAAACGGGCATAAGGACTTTGAAAATCAGTTCAAATCGCGTTTTCGGTTACTATATAGAAGTTAGTAAGTCGTTTGTCGATCAAGTTCCGTTGGAGTATATGCGTAAGCAAACGACGATCAACGGCGAAAGATATAAAACCGAAGCATTGATCGATTTAGAAGACAAAATACTTGGCGCGCACGATAATAGAATAAGAAAAGAGATAGCGATATTCGAGAGTCTTAAAAAAGAATTGTCCGAAGCAGTCCCTTATATGCTTTCAACGGCTCAAGCCATAAGTGCTTTGGACTGTTTGCTTTCCTTATCTATAGTTGCGGTAGAAAACAACTACGTTTGTCCCAAAATCAATTCAAGCGTAAAAGAATATAAGATAGTCGGCGGAAGGCATCCCGTCGTAGAAAAATTGATAGATAAAGGCAAATTTATATCAAACGACTGTACGCTTAACGAAGAGTGCCGTACTATGGTAATAACGGGTCCTAATATGGCGGGTAAAAGTACTTATATGCGTATGATAGCGCTTATCGTACTTATGGCTCATATCGGTAGTTACGTTCCCGCAATAACCGCGGAAATCAAGTTGACAGACCGTATATTTACGAGAGTCGGCGCGTCGGACGATTTGACTAACGCATTAAGTACGTTTATGGTCGAAATGGTCGAAGTCGCAAATATCTTAAATAACGCAACCGAGCGTTCTTTATTGGTTTTAGACGAGATCGGTCGCGGTACGTCGACTATAGACGGATTATCTATCGCTTGGTCGGTACTCGAGTACGTCAACAAAATAATTAAATGCAAAACTCTTTTTGCGACGCATTATCACGAGTTGACCGATTTAGAAGGTAAAATGGACGGTATTAAAAATTACCGAATAATGATATCCGAAAATAACGGAACCGTAGTTTTCTTGCACAAAATCGCAAGAGGCGGTACAAACAAAAGTTACGGTATAGAAGTTGCCGGATTTGCGGGAGTACCCAAAACGGTTACCGATAGAGCAAGACTTATTGCAGACTCTTTGTCAGCAAGAGAGAATATAGATACTTCAAATTTGTTGCAAACGAGCATGGGAGACAAAACTCATACTCAAATGGATATGTTCTCGGCGTCAAAAGCCGAAGAATTGTTTAACGTTTTAAAGGAAACCAACGTAAACGATCTAACACCTATGCAAGCGCTTGTAACGTTGGCTGATCTTGTCGAGAGGGCTAAAAATGGCTAAAATCAACGTACTTGATAGCAAAGTATATAATAAAATATCCGCAGGAGAAGTTGTAGAATCGCCTACAAGCGTCGTAAAAGAGTTAGTTGAAAACGCTCTTGACGCGGGCGCAAAAAGAATATTCGTCAACGTCGGCGAAGAGATATCTACAATAACGGTCGGCGACGACGGAAGCGGAATAGAAAAATCCGAATTTAAAAAAGTATTTTTACCGCACGCAACGAGCAAGATAAACGATGCGGAAGATCTTTTCAATATAAGATCTTTAGGTTTCCGCGGAGAAGCGATGGCAAGTATCGCCGCAGTGTCCGAAGTTGAATTGTTGTCGTCTGTAGACGGCGTTTCCGCTTATTCTTTGTCCGTAAAAGGCGGAGAAATTGTCGAGATCATAGAAGGGACAAGGTCAAAAGGCACTACTATAACGGTTAGCAATTTATTTTTCAATACGCCCGCACGGATGAAATTTATGAAAAAAGCCAAAAACGAATTGCATTCTATAACCGCTTTAATGCAAAAATTCGCTTTGGCAAATCCCGAGATCGTTTTTGAGTATACTAACGAAAACGGCACTCAATTGATAACCGACGGCGACGGACTATTAAGCGCGATGAGTGCGGTATACGGAGACGAAGTAATAGACAAAACCATCGAAATCAACTGCGAAGAATACGGCATGCGTATGTGGGGTTTCGTTTCGTCTACTACTTATCCAAAGCCGACAAGAGCCAATCAAACTTTTATCGTAAACGGTAGAATCGTTACAAATATCGCTTTGGTCACCGCATTAAATAACGTTTATAACGATTATTTCGTAAAACGTTATTATCCTTTTGCCGTTCTTTGTTTAAAAGTAGACCCCAAAGAGATAGACGTAAACGTACACCCGCAAAAAACCGAAATAAAATTTGAATATCAAAGTAAAGTGTTCGGTTTCGTGCAACGCAATTTAAGAAAGAAGTTAGAAGACAGTTTAAAAGAAAATACCTTCGCTTACGGAGAATTGGGCGGAGTTATCGGGGACGAATGGCGTACACCTTTCGTTCCGGACAGCAAAAAAACAGTCAAAGACTCTACACCCGTAAATAATACCGCAAACGACGTTTATTTTGACAAATTCCCGCCCGTTAAACCTTCAACCGTAAACGAATTTAAAGGTGATAAAAACGAACTTAAAAAGGTTGTAGAAGAAGCCAAAAATATAAGTTTTGATAATTTTGTTGACGATTATCTTTCACCTTCTACCGATTCGGAATGTGAATCTACGTCCGATGAGCCTAATTCGACTTTCGTTCAAGAAGAAGTTAAGTTAGAAACCAAAGAAGGGGTGGATTTTAAATATGCGGGACAGTTATTCGGGACTTATATCTTGTTGGAATATCAAGAAAACGTTTTGATAATCGATCAACATGCCGCGGCGGAATTTACTCTTTATTCTAAATTAAAAGAGCAAATAGAAAAAAACGGCTTGATAATACAACCATTGATGTTGCCTTACGAGTTTAAAGTAGACGATCAAGACGTAGTCGCTTTTATGGACAAATTGGACGCATTTAAAGAGATAGGAATAGATATTGAAAAAGGTATAAATAACACCTTTAAAATCAACGCTTTGCCTTTACTTTTGGTAGGTTTAAACGTCGAGTATTTGATAAGCGAACTTTTATCCGATAAAAGTATAGACTTGCCGATAAAAGAAAAATTGATGGTTACCGCTTGTCGCTCGGCTATTAAAGGTAATACTTATCTTGACGAAGACGGAATAAAGGCGTTTATGATAAATACTTTTAAGGACGGCATTAAACCCAAGTGTCCTCACGGTAGACCCGCTTTTACCGTTTTAACCAAAAAAGACTTGGAAAAAATGTTTATGCGTATTTGCTAAAATGGATAAGTTGATAGTTATAACGGGTCCGACGGCAACGGGTAAAACCGCACTTGGCGTTGGGGTCGCAAAGAAAATCGGCGGAGAAATAATTTCTACGGACAGTATGCAAATATACCGCGGTATGGACGTTGGGACTGCAAAAGTTACTAAGGAAGAGACTCAAAACGTACCCCATTATATGATAGACGTCGTCGATCCTAAAGAAAGATTTACGGTTGCCGATTATCAAAAAATGGCGTTACCTATTATAGAAAATATCTTAAAAAAAGGTAAGACGCCTATATTAGTTGGCGGTACGGGACTATATATAAACTCATTATTATACAATATGACTTTTTCTCAATACGACGAAGAAATAAGGGAAAAGGTTAGATGGTTAGAAAAAGAACTTACCAATCAAGAATTGTGGGATAAGTTGTTTGATTTAGACCCCGTTAGGGCAAAACAGTTGTCCGTAAACGATACTCATAGAGTATCGAGAGCCATCGAAGTCGCACTGAAAGGCAAGTCTAACTCGGGGCAAGAAGAATTAAACGATAAAAGATTTGACGCGGACGTTTACGTCTTAAGCGGGGATAGACAAGAGATATATCAAAGGATAAACTCAAGAGTCGACGTTATGCTTGAACAAGGATTGATAGATGAAGTTAAAAACCTTGTTGAATACGGTCTAAACGCCGATTCTCAAGCGTTTGGCGCGATCGCTTATAAAGAGTTATACTCGTATTTGATCGGCGATATGTCGTTAAATTCGTCTATAGATTTGATCAAGCAAAGAAGTCGAAACTACGCCAAAAGACAGTTGACGTGGGCAAGAAGATATTATCCGCAAGCGATTTGGCTCGATTACAAAGACAAAACCAATAATTTAGAGATTATAGTAAATAACTACAAAAAATGGAAAAAATAGATAAAATAAAAGATATTATACAAGAAGCCGAATTAAAATCTCAAAATGCGTTTAGAGAAGTTGACGATATAGCGCTCGAAAATCAACGCAAAGTACTTGAAGCGTTTAAGAAAGAACGTATTGCCGAAAGACATTTAAAGGGATCGTCCGGATACGGTTACGGCGATATAGGAAGAGAAGCCCTTTGCCGTTTATATGCAGACGTTTTTCATACTCAAGACGCATTAGTTTCCCCGCTTATTGTAAACGGGACTCACGCTTTAACGATAGGATTATTTGCTCTCCTTAACCAAGGCGACGCTTTATTTAGTATTTCGGGCGAGCCGTACGACACTTTGATGGGGGTTATCAAAGGGGAAAAGGGAAGCCTTGCTTCTTACGGCATAGGATATTATCAAATAGATTTAAAAAACGGGGAATTTGACGTTGACGGTATAATGCAAACCCTTCAAAATCATAAAGATATAAAGTTGATATATATAACTCGTAGCCGTGGTTACACGTCTCGAAACGCTTTAAATAATCAACAAATCGGGGATGTTATATCCGTTATCAAAAAATCTTATCCATATTTAAAAGTTATGGTAGATAATTGCTATGGGGAATTTACTCAAATAGACGAACCGTCCGATCACGGCGCCGATCTTGTAGTCGGCTCTTTAATAAAAAATATCGGTGGCGGAATAGCACCCACGGGCGGATATTTAGCGGGAACAAAAGAGTGCGTCGAATTGGCGGCTTTTAGGCTTACGGCGCCCGGTTTAGGTAACGAAGTCGGTTCGTATATGTACGGGTATCAAAACTATTTCCAAGGCTTATTTTTAGCCCCGCACGTCGTAGCAAACGCTATAAAAGGAAGTATATTGATAGCAAACGCAATGCAACTTTTAGGTTTCAAAACGATACCTTCACCCGACGCCCCGATGAACGATATTATAAGATCGGTTATTTTTAATACAAAAGAAGAATTGATCTCGTTTATCCAAAATATCCAAAAATATTCTCCGATAGATAGCGACGTATTGCCCGAGCCGTGGGATATGCCGGGGTATAACGAACAAGTAATAATGGCAGCGGGTACGTTTGTCGGCGGAGCAAGTATCGAACTCTCGGCTGACGCCCCGATAAAATCCCCGTATATCGCATACGTACAAGGCGGTTTGACGTATGAACACGTTAAAATAGCATTGGAAGGCATTCTTGATAATTTAATAAAATAAAACGCATTTTCTTTCATTATAATCTAACACCTAAACGTAGTTTTTTTCTATATTTAGGTGTTTTTTATTAATCAAATGAAACTCGTATTGTATATGAAAATACGCTATGTACAGTACAATACAAACAGCATATATATAAAATGTATAGTTTAATTTATACAGCAAATATATGAAATGTACAGTACAATATAAACAGAATAAATACGATATGTACAGTACAATACAAGCAGTGCATATACGATATGTATAGTATAATAAATAGAGTATATACAGTATGTACAGTACAATATAAACATATTAAATACGGTATGTACAGTACAAAACCAACAGTGAATTTACGATATGCGGAGTACTCAAAAATAATAATGTATATAATGTACAGTACTAATCGTATTAATAGAATATAAACATACGTCATAAATAGGTGATAAATATATATAATGTACAGTACATATCGTATATTTTAAATATAATATAGTAGTCCAAAAAAATGTTACAATACTGTAAAGATCAATTATTTAGTATATACGTTAAGTGCATTATATAAAATACTTTGGGGTGGGGCAGTAAGATAAATCCAAAAAATAAGTGCGAAGTACGGCATCATTTGTATAAACCAAACGTTATTATATTTAAAATGTATCGTTGAAAACATAAAAACTGAAATTTGCTATACGAAAAGTACTGTACATAATGGACATACATAATACAAATTATATAGTACTTTTTATACTGTATTTTTTATATTGTTATTGGTGAAAAAGTATTAATATAACTTATATAAGAAAATTACAGTACAATATGTATAAAAAAAGTACATAATTTACAGTGAGATATTTGATAATACAAATGATCAAAATAGAGAATAGGTAACGTTAAATAGTTAATATATTGTAGTAGTACGTTCCTAAATCTTTCCGGAATATCTCATCAATTTTTATTCCCATTACATAAAACGCCTAATCAAAATAAAATGCTGTAAGACGTTATTTCTATGGAAATGACTCGAAATTATTTGTAAAATTGGATAATACTATATTTGAAAATTTTCCTATATGAAATTTTTATTTTTAAGTATAAATTGTACAGTACACTATATACGGTGAATTTAATTGAGCCGTTTTCTTTTAATGTGTACGTTATGTATAGAAACCATACGTTTTGTATATATTAAATTGTCTTCGTCGAACTTGCACATGGTATTTATAATGTACAGTACATAATGTATAAATTTTATACATATCGTATAGTGGTATATTTATATAGCTTTCTATAATTTTTTATCTTGTCTTATATGGATAGATGAATAGTACAGTACAAAATGTATATATTATATAGAAATTGTATAGTGGTATATTTATATAACTTATCGTTATATTTTATCTTGTCTTTAAAAGATAGATGATAAGTACAGTACAAAATGTATAAATCATATACATATTGTACAGTGATATATTTATATAACTTTCTATATTTTTTTATATCGTCTTTTGTAGATAGATGATTAGTACAGTACATAATGTATATATTATGTAAAAATTGTATAGTGGTATATTTATATCACTTTCGATAATATTTTATTTTGTCTTATTTTGTTGAATTTGAATACCTATAAATACTTAATTATCTTTAAAATTTTAACGATATGTATAAAACGTACATGGATTAAAAATAATATATATTTATATATAATAATCACGCTATAAAATAGATGGTATCAATATAACGTATAAAAGAATACAGTTACAATATAGAGAAGAGTACCCTTTTAATATAGAGAAGAGCACCAATTAAATAAAGAATAGAATGCCGGTTTAATAAAGAGAAAAATATCGTTTTAAGAAAATAGCACTATAGTTATTAATGAAAGACGGATATCGAATTAAATAATCATGATCGCAGGTATATTTGCGGTATCGTCTTAATGTATTAGCGAGTTGCTGTTCCGGCACATTTTGGCGCCGATGTGTTTGATCGAGCGTTTCGCGATCATTCGAGTCCTTACGTTCTTTAATCTATAAATATCGCACTTTATAGAGATAGAGTAGAGCGACGACGTTTACTTCGAAAACGCAAAAATACAATAAAGAAAAATCTTTTATAAACTATTCGCAAAAGCTTACTTTTGCGAATAGTTACGGGTCAAAATGGCAAATATAGCATACATTTAGTGTAAATATATTTAACATACGTTTTTTAATTTAAAACGATGCGACAAGAATTAGATTCTTTCTTTGAATCAAACCGCAAACGGTTGCGAATTTTATTTGTAATGATCGGCAAATTTTTGTATTTTTAGAACGATACGCATCTTTAACATATTGACAAACGTCAAATGATTGCTTATAATGTAAGTGTTGGATTTATCCAACGATAAGTAAGCGACGGAATTGGTTACGAACCAATGTTGAGCTTACTTATTTTTTTCTCCGTTGTCTATTCTTATATGATTTTTATAAATTATACTAAAATATTTTACACCTGTATTTTAAAACTATCATTTAAAATTTTAACGATATGTACATTATATACTGTATGATATATACTGTATAAATAGTATTGTAAAAGTACGATATATACAGTATACTATGTACTGTACTTTATGTACAATAACTATACAAAACGTATATTTTAAATTTTGTTATTTGAATTAATCGTTTAGTTGATAGAATTGTCTCAAAATTCTTTTATGATAATTATATTCCTTTACCGGTGGCGATCTTCTCTATATTACATATGCCGGTGGTTATCTTCTCTATATTCCATATTCTATGTAATATATAAATTTGCTTTTTGATTAATTAATTGTTTTATTATTTTAAAAATACGGTTCGTCATCGAATTGTATTGATTATAGTTATCCTTCTCTCACTTAAACGGTATTCAGATAACTATCATATTAAATTTATAGCCAAAGAAATAAAATTTTCGGCAAAAATTTTAACCATATATACAAAATGTACTGTACAAACGCAACAATATGTTTTCGGATCATATTTATATAATATTTGATATTTAATATATGATACTAAACGGGGTTTGTATTTATTTTGACAGTTGCCTTCACTATGGATATTTAATTGACATTTTGTATACATAATATACTGTACAATAGATACTGTATTTTATGTATATTTACTATACATTATATACTGTACATAATAAACTATAAATTTTGTACAATACTATTTTCTATTTTGTGCGAATATATATCAAATATATTTTTATATACAATATATACAATACAATATATACTGTACATAATATACTATATATTTTATACGATACTATTCTCTATTTTATCCGAATATATATTACACATTTTCATATACAATATGTACAATACATTATATACTGTTCCATTCGTATGTAAACGAAATTTTATGTTCTTTACTACATTTTACCCCGGATCAACACTCACTATCTAATTACTGTACGTTATGTATATATACTGTACTTTTTAAACAGTAGGGTTTTATTCTCTTTCTACTTAAAGTTTTCTTTTGAGCACTCTTTTAGGTATATCGGTATATTGATATTTATGTATAAATTGTACTGCATGCTATGTACTATACATAAAAACATATCCGTACTTGTACAGTATCTAAAGTACAGTACACTATATACTATACATAAAGTACTGTATATTTTATACTTTTGCCGCTTTTACTATTTATTTTTGTACAGTACTAAATGTATATTTTTTTTCGATTTATTTTACATTTCTACTTGTAATTTTTAGCTCGTTATGATACAATTATACCGAGGTGAAAGATGAACAGTTTCAGATATAATTTAGTGATTACACGTAAGCGTAAAAATTATACTCAAAGACAAATGGCTGATTTTATCGGTGTAACCGAAAGTTGTTACGCTCACTGGGAACAAGGCCGCAACGAGCCTAGTATAGATTTTATTATTCGTATTTGTAAAGTTTTAGACGTTTCTGCCGACGATATATTAGGAGTTAACGAAAACTGATTTATTTACGTTTATTTTTGATTTTTTGCGAAAAGTATTTACTTTTCGCTTTTTTTTATTTATACTTATTTTATGAAAACTTATATTCAAGAGAGAGACGAAGCCACTATAAAAAAAATCCGCCAATTAAGGGACGAATTACCCGAGTTTTGCGGACAATTTTTTGTTGCTTTATCAAACGTTACTTCTCCGCTTACCCGCTTGAATTATGCTCGTGATTATAAGGTATTCTTTAATTATTTAGTTACCGAGATCCGTCGTTTTAGGGGAACGAATATCGAAGACTTCTCTATCGATCAATTAAATACCGTTAATCAAAACGATTTAGAAAATTATCTTGATTATTTATCCGCGTATACGGACGATAACGGTATATCAAGAGTAAATTCAGCCGAAGGTAAAACGAGAAAATTAGCGTCTATTAGAAGATTATTTGCCTATTTGTACAATAAAAATCTTTTAAAAGAAAACGTTTCGACTAAGATTGATATGCCTAAAAAACACTTAAAAGAGATCGTTCGTTTAGAGAAAAACGAGATGAACGATTTTTTAGACGTTGTCGAAGACGGTTCGACGCTTTCAACTCGCGCGCAAAAGTATCACGAAATAACCAAGTTAAGAGATTATACTCTACTTACTTTAATGTTGGGTACAGGTATACGTGTATCCGAATGCGTCGGGTTAAATATAGAAGATATAGACGTATTACAAGGCACTTTTAGGGTTACGAGAAAAGGCGGTAATCGTACTATTTTGTATATGCCCGAAGAAGTTATCGAGACAATGTGCGTTTATTTAGATTATCGTAACGGATTAGACGTTGACTCTAACGCCTTATTTTTATCTTTACAAAACAAAAGAATAGGGGTAAGATCGGTAGAATTATTAGTTAAAAAATATGCCGAAACCGCTATCCCTTTAAAACATATCACACCACATAAATTAAGATCCACTTTCGGCACAAATTTATATAGAGAAACCAAAGATATTTACGTCGTTGCCGAAGTTTTGGGACACTCAAGTATAGAAACCACTAAAAAGCACTATGCCGCTCTTGACGACGATATTAAAAAACAAGCGGCGGGCGTAGTTAGATTAAGAAAAAAGGACGAAGAAGATGAATAAACAAGACGGAGTTAAACATTGCGTAATAGTTGAAGAAAATATATGCGATAATTGCGGGTTTTGCGATACATGCGAGTTTGACAGCACTAAAGTATGCGATAACTGTATGAAATGTATTGGATTAGACGGCGAAACCGATTATGTAGGTATAATCATAGATAAAATCGAAGGATATGAAAGATACCGTAAAGATAAAAAATAAATACCTTGACTTATAAAATTTAAAATTATAAAATATATATATGGAAAAATTTGAAAAAGCGTATTTGATAGAACAATGCGAAGCGTTTGTTTTAAATAAATTGGCAAACGAGCCTGCCGATAAGGAAGAACTTGAGGCTTCTTTTGTTTTAAACAGCGATCAATATTTTTTCTATGGTGATTCTTTACAATATTTGTTAGATAAAATGGTTAGTCAAGGTACGATTTCTATTGACAACGAATCGGGTAAAGATAAATACGTTTTAGGTAACTTTGACGATTTGCCGCTCTTCTCTTTTGTAAACTATACGCCTTTCCAACTTTCTGCCAATTTTGGTGTTCCCGTCTATAATTCCTTTGACGAGATCGCGTCAAATAACGGTTTGATTAAGGATAAAAACGGTTACGGCATATATTTCGGTGATTATGAAGAGCCAAAAAAGGAAGTTATTGACATCGAAGTTCCTACTTTAAGAGAAATTGATCCTTTGATAAGAACGGAATCTAAAAAGGATAAAAAAGAGCGTAAACGTAGTCAATCAAACAATAAAAAAGATAAATCTCAACAAGACGAAGTTGCCAAAGAATCTTCGGTTTCCGAAGAAATCGTACAAGAAAAACCCGATACTACCGAGCCGATTAAGGAAGAAGATCCCGTTTCTACCCCTATTAAGGAAGTATTTGACAAGCCCGTAAGTATCGATCAAGTTATAGAAGAAAGCAAATCTCAAAAGGAACAAGACGCTTTATCTCTTTTAGGTATGCTTGACGATTCGGATAAGGAAAAGATAGAAGAACCGGTCGTTCAAGAAGACAGTACTTTAACGTCTAAAAGTATTTTGGAATCACAAGAGTTTTTGGCTACGCAATTAGACGACGGCGCCCCAAAATCCGATACTTATTCCGAATTTAAGACGTATATTTCTCAAATGGACGCCTACTACAAGTATACTTTTGAAGCACTTTTAAAAGATATCCTGCCCGATCGTCCGCATGATATAGTAGCCGTCGAAGAAGAACCTAACGAGCCGATAATGGTTGAAAGTTATACCGAACTTAAAAACCATATGAGCAAAAAAGGTTACGTTGTCAAACCCTACGTTAACCAAAACGCCTATTCTTACTACGCCGATAATTTTTATTTTATAAATCGCATAACGAGAGACGTTTCTTTAATTATATTTGCTCTTCTCATTGCCGAAATATTTATCGGTTTTATTTTCTTTGATAAATATGTAGACAAAGGTATTTGGTTTTACGTTATTTTAGCGGCAATATCTTGCGTAGTCCCCGCGTTTTTATTTGCAAGGTACTGTTTCTTTAAGTATAAACGGCATAAAGCTTCTTTTAATTTTAGGATAAGTTTTGCCACCGCTTTTATGGTTTATATCAATTTGATGGTGATTTTGGTACTATTCGCGTTTACCGTTCCGTCCTTAAAAGTAACGACGTCCGACGTAAGTACGTTGATATTGCCAATATTCTTCCCCGCCGTTTTGTTATTTAATATTCCTTTAAGCGTTTGCGTATTTGCAATACTTTACTCAACTAAACGGTATCATATCCATTAAAAAAATAAGGCTTTATCATTTAGATAAAGCTGTTTTTTTATTATTTTGTTTTTCGTTTTAAAATATATTATATAAACGGTAGACCTTTTTAAATTTCTTTTCTCGCTTTTAGCGCTTCGCTTAAAGTCGCCTCGTCCGCGTATTCGAGTTCGCTTCCCGTGGGTACACCGCGAGCAAGTCTCGTTACTTTGATACCTAACGGTTTTATCAATCTACTGATATACAAAGCGGTTGCGTCGCCTTCTACGTCGGGATTTGTAGCGATTATGACTTCTTTGCATCCGTCGAGCCTTTGCAATAATTCTCTAATGCGAATATCGTCGGGACCAATGCCGTTAAGCGGACTTAATTGTCCGTGTAATACGTGATAAACGCCCCTATATTCCCCGAGTTTTTCAAAAGTGTCTACGTCTTTTGGTTCCTTGACAACGCAAATGACCGAAGGATCTCTTTCCGAACAAATTTCGCAAATAGTTAAATCGGTAAATGCACCGCACACCGCGCATAAATGCACTTTTTCTTTAACTTCTTTTATGGCGGAGATCAAATCGTCGACTTCTTCGTCCGACATATTGATTACCTTATAGGCATATCTAAAAGCGGACTTTTTGCCGACTCCGGGGAATTTTGAAAATTGATCGGCTAATTTATTGATAGATGGGATATTCTTCATTAAAATCCGCCTTTAAGCATACCTGCGTAAGGTCCCATGACTTCTTCGGTCTTATCTTCTACTTGTTGATATGCGTCGACAAAAGCCGCTTGGATAAGATCTTCGAGCATTTCGACGTCTTCGGGATCAACGCAATCTTTATTGATTTTTATAGAAACCAAATTCTTTTCCCCCGTCATAACGACTTCTACCATGCCTTGCGCTTTACCTGTAAACTCGGTCGCTTTCAACTCTTCTTGAGCCTTCATCATTTCTTCTTGCATTTTTTGTGCTTGACGCATAAGCGCTTGCATATTGCCGCCGCCAAAACCGCCGTATTTAGCCATTATTAAGTCCTCCTATTATCTATTGATTTTGATTTTAGATTTATCGAATAAATTTTGAAAATCTTCGCTCGTTTTAGTTTGCTTATTATCGTTTACTACTATTTCCAAGGGGAAATTTTCATTAAAATATTCGTTAGTTAATTCTTTTAAATACTCTTCGGAATCCGAAAGCATTTTTTTATCCAACTCGCTTTGAACGACAATTTCCGCCTTTTTTTGATATACGTTTATTCTTACGTCGTCCGCGGTGATTATCGCTAAAACGATTTTTCTATCGTTTTCGTTTAGTCGTCTTACCAAAAAGCCCTTAAAGTCTATTGACTTTGCCTTATTCATACTTTTATATGACGGCTTAAAAGATAACTTGTCGGTTTCCTTTTTATCTTCTTGTTTTTGCGGTATTTCTTGCTCTACGTTTTGTGTAGAAGAGTCGATGTCAAAGGGTAAGGAACTCGATTCTACGCTTGACTCAAAAGGTAGGGAAGAAACGTCAACGGCAGTATCGAAAGGAAGATCGCTTACCGCAGTCATTTGAGACGTTTCCCCCGATACGTTTTGAACTTGCGACACGAGTCTTACTTCGTTTACGTACTTGGTAACTGTAACGCCTTCTTGAAGTTGTCGCTCTATCTTATTTATCCTTGCCGTATGTTCGTTAATATCTTGACTTGTGGTGGATACGCATTTTGCGATAGCGGTTTCTAAAACGTAACGCGGGGTCGACGAGTATCTCATCAACGAGTCCGTACCGCTTAATAATTCCAAACAATTAAGAATTTCTTGGTAAGAAAACGACTGAGCGGTTTGGTTTGCTTTATCCAAAACGTTTTGCGGTAAAGCGATATATTCGCGCGCCTTTATGTCGGCTTTTAGTATCAAAAGATCCCTTAAATATTTTGTAATATCTCGTGCAAGGACCGCTATATTTTTACCGACCGTAGCCGAATAATTGATCAAAGATAAAGCGCCGGATAGATCGCCCGAAACGATATTTTTTACAAGTTCCAAAATAAATTCGGGCGAGTTTGCGCCTAATACTTCGGTTACCGTATCGTAATTTAAAACGTCTTGCATTGCACCAATACACGTTTCGGCTATACTTAAAGAATCTCTTACGCTACCCTGCCCCGCTTCGGCGATAGCCATAATCGCGTCGTCGGTATATTTAACGTTTTCTTTGTCGAAAATCGATTTTATTAAATCGAAACAACCTTGCGTGCTTACAAGTCTAAAATCTAATTTTATACATCTCGATAAAATCGTATCGGGTATTTTTTGCGGTTCGGTAGTAGCAAGTATAAATATACAATATTCGGGCGGTTCTTCGATAGTTTTCAATAATGCGTTAAACGCGCTATTTGAAAACATATGCACTTCGTCGATTATATAAACCTTATACTTGGTTTGCATCGGCAAATATTGAACGCTGTCTACTAACGCCCTTACGTTATCTACGCCGTTATTTGAAGCCGCGTCAAGTTCAAAAAGATCGGACGAACCTTCTTTAAGGGCTAAACAAGCGGCGCACTTACCGCACGGGTTACCGTTTTGCGGATCCAAACAATTTATCGCTTTAGCAAATATACGAGCGATAGTCGTTTTACCCGTCCCCCTAGTTCCGGTAAAAAGATAAGCGTGCGCTAATTTGCCGCTTATAACTTGGCTTCTTAATATCCTAACTATATAACTTTGCTCGACTACGTCGTCAAAAGACAAAGGTCTGTATTTTCTGTATAAAGATTTGTAATTCACCTTTTTATTATAATGCAATTTTGCTTGAAAGACAATACAATAAGTTTATTTTTTTGTCTTGATTTATATTTATTTATAGATTATAATAATTATATAATATAATTTACGGAGGATCTCCATGGAAAAATATTGGCAAAATCCTAGTATATATTCTATCAATACTTTAAAACGCAATTCCCTTGACGCAAGAATAGACGTCGCCGGTAAGTCTTACGAGCAATGCTTAAACGGTAATTGGCGTTTCAAGTTTTTTGAAAGCGTAAATAACGTAACCGACGATATGTTTGCAAAAGATTATGACGTTTCTTCTTTCGACGTGATAAGCGTACCGTCTAACTGGCAATTAAAAGGATATGATATTCCTATATACACCAATACCCGTTATCCTTATCCTATAAATTCTAAAAACTTTAAAAAACCGTCGATAAACGACGATATAAACCCCGCGGGTCTTTACGTTACAGAGTTTACGCCTAACGAAAAATTCTCTACTTGTAAGTTAGAGTTTTGCGGTATAAACAGTTGCGGTCTCGTATACCTAAACGGCTCTTTTGTCGGATATAGCGAAGACACTTTTGATATTGCAACTTTTGATATTACCGATAAACTGATCGAGGGGGTAAATCGTCTTACCGTTTTAGTCGTAAGATATTGTACCGGTAGTTATTTGGAAGATCAAGATATGTGGCGTATATCGGGTATTTTTAGAGACGTCAATTTGAGATTTGAGTCTTCCGCATATTTTGAAGACGCATTTATAAGATGTCAACTTGATCAAGATTATACTTCGTCCGATCTTACTTGCGACGTCGAGATCTTAGGCGAATATGCAGGTGCGGACTGCTCTTTTAATATTCCCGAACTCAACGTTCATGCAAGCGCTCCCGCAAAAGAAAATTTGACCTTTACTTTCAAAGATCTAAAGCCCGAACTTTGGTCTCATGAAGTTCCCAAACTTTATAAAGTCATTTTGACGATTTCTAAAGACGGCGTTGAACTTGACAGAAGAGCGATAAATTTCGGATTCCGTAAAATAGAGATAATAAAAGCAAAAGGGGAACAACCATACGTCGCTTTAAACGGAAGACCTTTTAAAATTTGCGGTGTTAACCGTCATGATTTCCACCCCGACTACGGTCATGCCGTTCCTAACGAGATAACGAATTCCGACCTTTTGCTTATTAAACGCAACAATATAAATACCGTTCGTACTTGCCATTATCCCGACACTCGTTATTTTTACAAAAGATGCGACGAGTTAGGTATTTTGGTAATGAGTGAGAACAACTTGGAAACTCACGGCGCCGCGACCGTTATACCCCGTTCAAATCCCGTTTGGACGGAAAACGTTTGTTTTAGAATGGAAAATATGGTTCGTACTTATCGTAACCATCCTTCCATTATATTTTGGTCGTTAGGTAACGAATCGGGCGTCGGTAAAGCGTTTTGGGCATTAAGAGAGACCGCGTTAAAACTTGACGATACCCGTTTGATACACTACGAACCTATGCATCAAGTCAGTGACGTCGTTTCCGAAATGTACACCGTTCAAGAAAAGATGCAAAAGATCGCTAATAACAAAACCATTATACATAGCAGAGCGTTTTGGAATTATATGATGGGTTACGTGCTTCCTTCAAAAGCCTATAAAGATAAGCCGTTTTTCCTTTGCGAATACGCGCATTGTATGGGCAATTCTTTAGGTAATTTCGTTGATTATTGGAAAGATTTTGAAAATAACCCCCGTCTTATCGGCGGTTGCATTTGGGACTTTGCCGATCAATCCATCAAAAGAGTCGTAGACGGCGTTACACAATGGACGATGGGCGGAGACTGGGGCGATCAACCGAACGACGGACAATTTGCTTTTAACGGTATCGTTAGAGCCGATCGTTCTCCCAACCCCGCTTTATACGAAGTTAAGAAGGTTTATGCGAGAATTTCCGCTACTCTCGATAAAAACGTCTTGACCATCAAAAATAAATATTCGTTTATCGACTTATCTTCTTTCGACCTTAAAGTAATCGCAAAAGTCGACGGAAAAGTAACGAAAGAAGAATTTATCCCTCTTCCCGAAGTAAAAGCGTTATCCGAAGCAAAGATAATTATCCCGCAAGAATTCTTCCCCGATAAAGGATTAACTACTTTAGACGTAGAGTTTTCGCTTAAAGAGTCTACCCCTTACGCTGAAAAAGGCGAAGTCTTAGCATACGAACAATTTATAACCAAAAAAGCCGATTTACCCGTTTTAAACGATAATAGCAAAGGTAAGATAGGTTACGAAGCGGGTAAAGAGTCGTTCAAGGTAAAAGGAAGCGGTTTTGAATATATCTTCAATAAGAAAGAAGGCGGTTTCGTATCTTTGAAGATCAAAGGTAAAGAATATCTAAATTCCACTTTGAAACCGCAATTTTGGCGTGCTTACACTAATAACGACACCTACCCTTCCCTTACACCCGAAAACGACACGTTTGCTATCCTTAATCTTAGAAGACATAAAAAAGCGAACGCTAAACTTAAACCTACTTCGACTAAAATCTTAGTTAAAGAAGATCGCGTGCAAATAACCACGTCGTGGGCTATGGCGTTGCAAAGTGGTACAAAGACCGTTTATAACGTTTATCCCGACGGTAAAATAGACGCATCCTTAAAATTCTTCTCTTGGGCTAACCAATGCAGATACGGTTTAACTTGCGAACTTGCCGAAGGTTTGGACGGATTTGAGTTTTACGGTTACGGACCTTATGAAAACTATAACGATAGAGTCGCTGCGGCAAGACTCGGTATTTATAAAGGAAGCGCCGAAGAATTGTCTCACGATTATCTCTATCCCCAAGAAAACGGTAATCGTTTAGGCGTAAGATGGGTAAAGGTTGCTGATAAGGTCAAGATAGTTGCCGAAAACAAGCCCTTTGAGTTTTCCGCTCATCCTTATACAATCGAAATGCTTGAAGAAGCAAAGCACTTGCACGAACTCGGAAGACGTAATACTGTTACTATCAACGTCGACGGCGGACAAAGGGGAGTCGGTGGCGACGTACCTTGTTGCGCTTTTCTTAAACCGCAATATCGTTTGTGGGGTTTGAGAAATTACGATTTGGAATTTGCTATCGTATTTAATGAAATAAGCAAACAATAAATTTATTGTTAAGCAAAAAAATCGTCGACTTCGGTCGACGATTTTTTTACGATTTTAAACGGTCATCCTTTTATTTTTACGGTCGCATCGGTTATATCCAATATATCCGAATTAAGGCTTAACGCTATCTCTAATCTTCTCATTACGGCTTCCCCGATGCGTTGATACCCTAACGCCGAACAAAGCGTTTTATAAACCGATATTTTATCTGCGGTGCCGTTACGCTTGATAACTTCCATAAGACCGTTTGCAAGTTCTTCCAAAGCGATATATTTAACTTCTCTTTGTCCTTCTTCAAATACTCTTAACGGAAACTCGGTTTGACCTTGTAAATATAAAAAGTCGTTTTTTCTGATGATCCCTTGAGTTTCGCAGTTTTTCATAAGTAATTTGTAAGAAGACGTAACTTGTTGAGTAACTTTATCTTTATCAAAGAAATATAGCATCTTTTTGATAAGTAACTCTTCACTTAAAGGGGACTCGACGTCTAATATGCCTTTGACTATTGAAAGGAAGTTATTTTTATATTTCTTTTTAAGTTTTTCGATATCCGCTTCTTTATATTTAGTAAATTCGAAAGTCTTTTCGGGGATAGGAATATCAAATATAGGTTCTTTTGGCTTTTTATCGCCGTTATCGTTCGATTTTGTCTTTCCGTCGATAGATTTCTTGACTGCAGAGTTTAAACGCTTTAATTCGTCCGAATTGTTTTTACACCAGTCTACCGACCAAAGTCTGTAATAGTCCCAACCCATTCTATTAAGATTTTGTTTGCGTAGCCTATCTCTATCCGTAGTAGTTTCAAAAGACGTATAATTAAGACCGTCGCATTCTATCGCTATCGAATACGCGTCTTGGTCGGGCAATTTTATCGCTATATCTATTTTTCTATCGGATAAACCTACGTTACGTTCGACTTGATAGCCTTTTTCTTTTAAATATTCGACGGCAATATCGCAAAACTCATCGTCCAAAGTTCTCTTTACTTTCTTCTCTTCTTCGTCGGTAAAACCAAGTTGGGCGTATTTTAAATACTCTTTTAGTAATCTTGCGCCGTTAGACTTGGTTTTGCTTATATCTATATCGGTATAAGTCATCGAAGAAACTACTTGCATATTGCATTTTGCTCTTGAAATGGCGACGTTTAAGCGTCTTTCTCCGCCTACTCTGTTTAAAGGTCCGAAGTTATGTAATACTTTGCCTTCTTGGTCCTTGCCGTATGCAACGCTTAAAATTATAGAATCTCTTTCGTCGCCTTGTACCGTTTCAAGATTCTTTATAAAGAAAGGTTCGTCCTTATCGGATGAGAAAAAGGGTTCTTTATCGGGATTTTGTTTTCTCTTTTTCCAAAGTTCTTTCTCTATCAACGCTTGCTGTCTTGTACTAAACGCAATAACGCCTAAAGATCTATCGGGATATTTTTCTATATTTTGATAGACGAGTTCTACTACCTTTTCGGCTTCGGCTTTGTTTATTGCACTCGTATGCTCGAATTGACCGTCCACTTGATAATAATCGATGCCGATACCCTCTTTTGATTTTTGACAAGAAGGGAAAGTAACGAGTTGCTTTGCATAAAAATTCTTGTTGGAAAAATCTATCAATTCTTCGTACTTACTGCGATAATGCCATTTTAGATATATTTGCGGGAAAGCGGTATTGCAAAGATCCAAAATGGACTCGTAGTCGTTTATATCGTCGTCAACGAAATTATCGTTAGCGTTGATGGTCGCGGTAAAGAAATTGGTAGGCGGCATTTGCTTTGAGTCGCCTACGCATATAAGTTGATCCGCACGATAAATTGCCCCTACCGCGTCTTGCGGGAAGATTTGAGACGCTTCGTCAAATATTACGGTATCGAAATGAAAGTCGGGTCCAAGGAAGGTGCTAACGCTTAAAGGGGACATCAAAAAGCAAGGTTTTATAGTTTGGACGAGTTCGGGTATCTCTTCGAGCAACTGTCTTATAGGCTTATGCTTCTTTTTCTTTTCCCCTTCTCTTAACAATACGGAAACGGGACTACCCGACGCTATAAGGTCGAGATCGGGTCTTTTTGCCGATACTTCGGCTTTGATTTTCGCTTTGTTTATATTGAATTGCAAAGCGTCCTTTTCGGCAAATTGATCTACCGTTTTATCGTGTAAAATACGTTGTAAAACGTTTAAAGCGGGATCGTTCGATACCAAGTAGTCAAACCACTCTTTAAAGAATATTTTTCTATAACTACCTACGATCTCTTTACGGTCTATCTCTTGGTCGATGGTTTGCGGCAAATAGTCCGCGGCGTCTAAATCGCGTAATTCTTTAAATAAATTGTAGAAGTTGATCCAATTTACGATTTCGTCTATATTTGCTATACACAAAGTAAATTTTTCGATAACGGTATCTAATTTGTTGGATAGCATATTAAAGTCTTTGGGATCGAAATAAGAATAGACGGCTTTTATTGCGTTTTTGTTATCGTCTTGTATCTTCTTTATCTTTTTCCAATAATTATGTAATTCTGGTTGCAAGGATTTATATTCGGACGGCGTTTTTGACGCTATCGCCCCTAACGGTAAATTATGCTCGATAACACCGTTTATTTCTTTTAATAAAGTTACGAAATCGGTATTTACGCCGTCGTAATTTTCGGTCAAGTAATTTTTGTAGAGTTTTTCGTTTTCTACAAAAGTATTTTGTATATTTTTGAACTCAATAAGTTTAGCCAAAACGTCTAAAATCGCCGCATAGGACAATTTTTTCTTTTTCTTGTTGTACGACTTAAACGCTAAAGAAATCTTTTTATATTCCTTACTAAATAAGCGTTTAAACCCGTTATCGAAATATATTCTTAAATTTTTGTCATAGACGATTGGATCGATTTCAAAAACTGACGGTTCAAATTGGTTATCTATTTGCGATTTTAACTCTAAATATCTCTTTGCGTATTCTTGTTGACCGTTTAAACACTCTAATATAGATTGCGCTTTATCTTTATGTAAAACGGAAGGCGTCAAATATTTAGTTCCGCTTAAAAAGTTAAAATAATAGGCGTACTTATTAGATAAAGATACCGAGTCTGCATTGACGTTAAATTTTTCTGTTAGTTCTACGACTATAGGTTTTAAATCGGTCAAAAAAGACAGTAAGGAAGTCAAGTCATCTTTTAATTTAACGATTGCCGTATAACTCGTATCCGATTTTATATAACCAAACCAACAATTTTTACGATAATCATCACCGACGTAAGGGATCATCTCGACGTAATGCTCGAGTTTTTCGGTGATTTTAGTCAAATACTCGTCCCCTTTTTCTTGTATATCTCTTATTACGTAACCAACGTCTTTTTGCGGGTCGAGTTTATTATACTCTACTATAACTTCAAATAAACTGCGTTTTAATACGTCGATTTCTTTATGTAGTTCGGTAGTGTATTCGTCAAGTTTTGCTTTGGAAATACCTATTTGCGCCAACTCTCTTTCGGCTTTTGGCGATACGCCCATTTTGCCTAAAGTTAAAACTCTACATAACTCTTTAACTACTTCTTTTTTGTTACTTTTGTGGCTATGTAATTCCAAACAAAAATCGTCTAACCCGTTCTTTTTAAGTTTATCGTAGACTACGTTTAACGCCGCTAATTTTTCGGAAACGAAAAGCACTTTTTTGCCGGCATATATACACTCTGCGATAATATTGGTGATGCTTTGGCTTTTACCCGTCCCGGGGGGTCCTTGTAAAACGAAAGTTACGCCGTCTTTTGCCATTTGCATTGCTCTTGCTTGTGAAGAATCGGCGTCCACTATCGGATGCAGTGCGGTCAAATCAAGTTCTTTACGCGTAGTAGCGTTATCTAAAGAAGAATCGACGTCCCCGAATAACGCTCTTATATTTTTATGTTGCGCTATTTTTGCAGCGTTAGTTTTTAGATCGAAATACATATTCATTTTTAAGAAGGAAAAGATCCCTATCTTTATGCTTCTGTTTACCGACCAACCGAGTTTTTTTACTATTTCTTCTATTTTAACCAAATATTCGTCGATGGTACTATCTGCAAGTTCGGGCAAAGTAACGTTGTGTTCGGACTGTAACTTATAACTAAACGTAGGATTGACCAACGTTTCGTCTTGCATCGTCGTAATATAATAAGGCGTTAAAGTCGAATTATTAACAATATTTATAGGAGTCAACAAAATCGGGGCATTGTAAACGGTATCGTCCCCTTTTTCCTTCCATAAAATAAAACCGGTGGCGATATAAGAGATATTGACGCTGGTTTCCGTCATAACAGTCATCGCTTTTGATTTTATTTGTTTTAATATAGGTATCGGATTTTTTACCCCTTCGTGAAAAACTACTATTTGATTATTTTTTTTGATTTTAGGGGTAACGGATTTTAAATACTCTTCGCAAGTTTCGTCGTCTTCTTGTTCAACGTCGTCGATATCCAATTTTGGATCATATACTTCCAACGTCGTGTCCGAATTGATTTCTTCAAACAAAGTATTAAAATCGGGATAAATAATATCTAATGAACCGCTTTTAGTATCTTTAAAATTGATCAAATTGTTTGCTTTGCTCATATCGAGCAAACCTTCCGCCCAACTATTCAATTTTGTCTCGTCTATCATTTTATACCTTCTTATGATTTTTCTAATTATAATTATAAATTATAATCAAAAAAATGTATATAGTTTTAAAGAAAATTATTATCAAATGTAAATTTATAATTTACGCGTCGTTATTTTAACAATTTATATAAATAGTTTAAATTTTTCTTTTTATCTATCGTCCATTTTGGCTCGATAAGTAATGCTCGCGGCGGATCGCCGGTGATTCTATGCGATACGATATCGGACGGCAAAATATCAAATGCCCGCTTAACCATTTCTCCGTATTCTTCCAAAGACAAAAGGTCAAACGGTTTTTCTTGATAAATTTCGGCAAGTTTTGTGTTTTTTAAAACTTGTAACGCGTGTATTTTTATCCCGTCGAGTTTCGGCTCGAGTTTAGATAGATATTCTATCGTTTTTAATTGTTCTTCTTTCGTTTCGCAAGGTAGACCGAATATAACGTGCGTAATTACTTTAACGCCTATACTTTTTAGTTTTAAGAAAGCGTTATAAAAATCGTCTACGTTATATTGTAAATTTAAAAATTCGGCAGTACTTTTCTTTATCGACTGTAATCCCAACTCTACCCATACTTGTTTGATTTTAGTTAATCGCTCTAACATATTTAAAACATCGTCGTTTATACAGTCGGGACGAGTCCCGATGGATAAAATAACGACTTCGTCTTTTTTTATAACGTATTCGTATAAGTCGTATAATCTATTTACGTCGCCGTAAGTATTTGAGAAAGATTGAAAATATGCTATAAATTTTCTCGCATTAGTCTTTTGCGCAATTCGTTTTTTTGCGTTTTGAAATTGTTCTTCTATATTTCCTATTTCGGCAAAATCGCCCGAGCCTTTTTCCGAGCAAAAAATACATCCGCCGTATCCTTTACTTCCGTCTCGGTTCGGACAAGTACAACCGCTTGTTAAAGAAATTTTATATACTTTTTCGCCAAATAAAGATTTTAAGTGATCGTCTAACTTTATCATACCGGTTTTATGGAATACGTCGCTATAAAGGTCGGGATATTTTTGTCTTTTAAATTGCCTTCGCTATTAGTATCTTCATACAAATCTTTAAGAACGAATCCCGCTTTTAGTTGACCGCCTATCTGTTCTTCTAACGTATGTGAAAATTGAATACCGCAGTCGGTTTCTTCTAAAAATTTTCTTTGTTCGGGATTTGAAAGCGGATCGAAAGGCAAGGAAAATTTTATAAATCTTTCGTCTTCGTCAAATATAAAGTTTACGCCAATATCCAGTCCCGCCAATAATCTACCGCCCTTTTTTAAAACTCTAAAACACTCTTTCCAAATAGGTAAAACGTCTTTAACGTAAACGTTTGATACGGGGTGGAATATAATATCGAAAAAATCGTCGGGATAAGGTAAAGGTTTTGTCATATCCGCTCTTTTAATATCTATTTCGTATCCTTCTCTATTTGCAACAAACTCTTCGCTATCGAGTTGTTTTTGCGAATAATCGAGTACGTAACATTTTGCACCTAATGCGTTGAAAATCGGCATTTGCTGTCCCCCGCCCGACGCTAAACCGAGAATTTTTTTATTTGTTAAATCATCAAACCAATTTTTGGGGACTACTTTATTTGGCGTTAATAGAACGTCCCACTTACCGTTTTTGGCGTTTTGGTAAGTTTGACCATCAATTGGAATGCCCCATTCCCAACCCTCATCTATCCATTTATCTATCGTTTTAGCGTTTAAGTCTTGATAATCCATAATCACCGCTCCTTTTAAAACATTATATATTTTCTTTATAAAAATATCAATTCATTGAAAAAAATACTAAAATACATTATTTTTTACATTTTTATTTGATTTTGTAAAAATTATTTAAAAAAACACTTGAATATTTCTATAAAAATGTAATATAATAAGATATAAAAATTCAGGAGATACATTATGGCTGAAAACGAAAATAACGTTATGTCCGAAAACGAAGTTGATAATCAACCCGCTGTTGAAGAAGAAGCGCAACAAAATCAAGACGTTCAAGACAAACAAGATCAAAAAGCAAAAGATAAAGCCGAAAAGCACAAACATTGGGTCAATCCCGTTATCGCTTGGACTTGTATTGGTTTAGCGGCCGCTATCGTTCTCTTCGTTGGTTTGTTCGTTGCAAGAACTTTGGTTTAATCTTACGTATTAAAAATTGTTTTTAAGTACCGTATTAGTAATACGGTATTTTTATGTATAATGAAATCGCAAAATTCTTTTATCGTCAAGGATAGTTTTAAAATCTTACAACTCACCGATATTCACATAGGCGGTAATGTTTTTACAAAAAAAGAAGACGATCTTGCTCTTGATAGTATTAAAAAAGTAGTCGAAGCGACTTCCCCCGATCTTATTTCAGTTACAGGCGACGCCGTATATCCTATGGTTTTTTATCCTAAACCTTTTATGTCGGGGACGTTTAATAATTTAAAATCTACAAAAAAATTTGCTAAAGTAATGGAGTCTTTTGATATTCCTTGGACAATGGTTTTCGGTAATCACGATACCGAAATATGGTCTTATTATAATAGAGATAAACTTTCGGATTATTATGAATCATTACCGAACTGTTTATTTAAAAAAGGGGAATATTTTAATAAAGACAGGGGCAATTACGAGATACCCGTATATAATACGGACGGCTCGATAAATAAGTTATTGATGTTTTTAGATTCAAATTCTTATTTAGGAAAGACGTTTTTTAGTGGTTTTGACGTTATATCCGATCAACAAATCGATTGGTATAAACGCACCGTTTTAAAATATTCCGATAATGACCCCGTACAAAGTTTAGCCTTTTTTCATATCCCGCCGAAAGAATTTAGGGACGCTTGGGAAAAATGTTATAGGGGGGATAAAACAGTTAAGTATCATCTTGGTTTCGTTCAAGAAAAAGATAATTATTTTGGTTATCCAAAAACCAAAGACGGCAATTTTTTTAAAGAAATGGTCAATTTCGGCTCTTGTAAAGGTATGTTTTGCGGGCACGATCATTTAAATACTTTATCTCTTACTTATCAAGGCATACGCTTAACTTACGGTATGAGTTTAGACTTTTTAGCGTATAAAGGTATTAAAAAACGCCACGGTCAAAGGGGTGGAACGTTGATAACTCTTTATCCCGATAATACCTTCACCGTAGATTTAGTCCCTTTGGAAGATTTAGAAGGTGTATCGTATTATAAAACTAAAATGTAAATATCTTTATCGGTAAACCTATTTTTTCTTCTTTTCAACACAACGTATTGCATAAATTAAGTTTTAAGTAAAGTGATATTGTTTGCATAGCAAACAGTTATAATTTTAGAGTAAATCTAAAAGTTATATTTTGACTTGCAGTCAAAGTTATATTATATTTGCCATAACTTACCCTGTGGGTAAATATAACTTTGCGTACAAAAATATAACTGCGAAAGCAATATAACTTGCCGATAGGCAAATATAACTAGTGCGTCAGTAATAATCTCTATTACTGACGCACTAAACGTCGGTGTTTTTAAAATTTTAAATTATTTTACGTACTCGCTTATTTCTTCTTTTATCTTGGCGATAAAGTCTTTAAGCGTATAAACGGTAGTTTGATCGGTTGCCCTATCTCTTACCGATATAACGTTTTCGGTTACTTCCTTTTCGCCAATGATTATCATATAAGGCACTTTATCGTCTTGACGAGCCGAACGTATCTTATAACCTATCTTTTCGTTTCTATCGTCTAACTCAACTCTTATTCTCGCTCTCTTTAACGCTTTATAAACCTCGGTTGCGTAATCTAAACTACGTTCGGACACGGGCAAAACTTTAACTTGCAAAGGTGCCAACCAAACGGGGAAAATACCCTTGGTTTCTTCGATCAAGTAAGCCATAAATCTATCTAAACTACCCAATATCGCTCTATGCAATACGACGGGCGTCTTTTCTTGACCGTCTTTGTCGATATATTTAAGGTTAAATCTTGCGGGCAAACAGAAGTCTAATTGACAAGTAGAAAGCGTATATTCGGCGCCGACTGCGGGTCTAACGTTTACGTCGAGTTTAGGTCCGTAGAACGCCGCTTCCCCGATCTCTTCGGTAAAATCTATCTTTAATTCTTTTAGAACTTCACGCAATGCGGACTCTGCTCTATTCCACATTTCGTCGTCTTGATGATACTTTTTGGTATCTTTAGGATCTCTTAAAGACAAAACGCAACGATAATCGGTTATTCCGAAATCTTTATAAACGTCAAATATAAGATCTACGACGCTACTTACTTCGTCTTTGATTTGCTCGGGCGTTACAAACAAGTGAGCGTCGTTTTGGCAGAAGTGTCTGCCCCTTTCGATACCCTTTAAAGTGCCGCTCGGTTCATAACGGAAATCGTGCGCTATCTCGCCTATACGGATAGGTAGATCCCTATAAGAGTGGATGCTGTTTGCGTATATCATCATATGATGGGGACAGTTCATAGGACGTAACACGAACTTTTCATCTTCAAGTTCCATTACGGGGAACATATTCTCTTTATAATGCGCCCAGTGTCCGCTCGTTTCGTACAAACCAACCGTACCGACGCAAGGAGTCATTACGTGTTGATAGCCAAGCATTCTCTCTTTATCTTTGATATAATCTTCGAGTTGTTGCCATATAACGTAACCTTTCGGTAAGAACATAGGAAGACCTTTGCCGACAAGATCGTCAGTCATAAACAAACGCATTTCTTTACCAATTCTACGGTGATCGCGCGCTTTAGCTTCGGCAACTCTTCTTTCGTAATCTTCGAGTTGTTCCTTGCTTGTAAACGCAACGCCGTTAAGTCTGGTAAGCATTTTATTTTCTTGATTATTCTTCCAATAAGCGCCCGAAACTGCGGTAAGACGGAAAAATTTTAACGCTTTAGTATAAGTAATGTGGGGACCTACGCACATGTCGATGTATTCGCCTTGTTGATAAAAAGTGATAGTTGCGTCGACGGGTAGATCGCCAATATGCTCTACTTTATATTTTTCGCCACGTTCTTCCATCAAACGGATAGCGTCTTCTCTTGGTAACGAATATACTTTAAAAGGCAAGTTTTCGCTTGCGATTTTTTGCATTTCTTTTTCAATAGAAGGGAAATCTTCGTCGGATATAGTCTTATCGCCAAAGTCAATATCGTAATAAAAACCCTTTTCGGTTGCGGGACCGTATGCAAAATGCGCGTCGGGATATAAACGTTTGACCGCTTGCGCCATTATATGCGCCGCAGAGTGACGAAGTACTTCTTGTTCTAAGTTTTCGGGACAATTATCTAAGTGTCCGTCATTATAAAGAATTCTCATAATAATTTCCTTTTAATAAATATTTGTAGTAACTATTAATAGTAACCGCTTTATTTATTATATTGCAAGCGTTATTTTAAATCAAGAGTTTTAACTAATTTCCTTCTTTTTCATATTCTTTATTGATTATATTTTGATATAAATTCAATTGCTTTTAATGATAAACAAGATTTACCGATTACAATTATTATATATCTATCCATATACCCGTATCATGAATTGACGCGTCTTTTATACTTTTATAAAACTTTTGCGCTTCGTCGTTATTTGCCATCAATGCAATAAGTACGTTTACCCCTTGTTTTTTACACTCTTCTCTTAACGCATTAAGCAATTTTTGCGCGATTTTATTGTGCCTTTCGCTTTTCAAAACACATATCCAATCCAGATACGCGCTAAAACATGATGCGTCACTTCTACTAGTAACAAGTGCGGCGTCGATTCTGCCTATTATTTTGTCTTCTTTTACTGCGATAAAAGATAGTGCCGTATTAAACCGTGGATCGGAAAAACTATCTACTAATTGATTTTTGTATGTTTCGTCAGGTTCCCAAAAATATGTATCAGGTTCTTGTATTCTGACTTCCTTTTCAAAGTCGATAATTTGGTCTATATCTTTTTTCTCAAATTTTTTTATTATAATCATATTTTCTCCACTGCAAAAAATTGATTTTTATAAATCTCTATTTAACTATTATTATACTCAAATGGCGTGTATTTTTCAATAGTGACAAATTGCAAATTACGAAATAAAAACCACCGCTTTGGTGTAATTTAAGTCGGTATTTTAATTATATTTTTTCATCAAAAAACCTGACAACAATGAAGTGAACCCCATTTGGGACACTCAATAAAAAAAACGGACAAAGAATACTTCCTATGGTACAATAGCCGTATTTGCGCTGAAAGAGGAAGATTTTTAAACAAATTTTTGTAATCTGTGTTTGTCGGAATTAATCCGAGTTGCATACAGCACTCCAACACCACCGTTGCAGTAAAAATTATTGATTCCGGAAACTCAATTAATGGTACAGAATTGATTATTGGCATTTTACCGGTTAAAAGCAACACATACATAATTACACCTGTCAAAAACGGGATCATAAGTACCCATGAGTCCTTTTTTGAACTTGAAATACGGCATTTAAGTATTAGAATTATTATGGCAGAAAAGTATAAAGTAAATTGCCACAAATACACAATGTAAAACAACCAACCATGGGCATAATTATTATCCCAATCTTCAAAATTATCATTAAAAATAAAAACCTGCTGATGGAAGTCATTGGTTAAAACTAAAATTATTAATATTATCGTTATAACGCTAAATCCTTTCCATATTTTTAAATTTTTTTCTTTATTTTTTGTAAAAACAAATAAAGAAATGTAAAAAAGAGAAAGTGGTAAAAGCAAAATCGGAACATAGTAAAAATACCATGTGTGTCGTGCAAGAACACCAACACCGGAAAACACACTGTACTTTATGCCACGAAGCAAAATAAGCAGTAATCCCATCAATGAAATCATTTTCATTTTTGAAGAAAGTCCGCAAGTTGGTGAAACCCTATTATTATAGTACAAAACCAAAAGTGAAGAAATCACTAAAAGATATATTGTTGAAAAGTTACGAAGAGGGAAAATATCTTTTATTATTAAGTTTGCACAAAACAAGCTGTTTATTAATAAAAGCAAATAATAAACCGCCATTCGTTTAAGTGCCACAACCGATTCACTCATTTTATTTTCCTCTTAGTTTTGTTTCTTTATTGTATAATACCATAAATTAAACTTTTTGAGAATATATTAAACTTTTTTTATTAAACTATACAAGCAAGTGTTAAGAGATTTGTATTGCTGTCTAAAATGCGATTAAAGGCATATTTAACGATCTTGTCAATATCTTCATCATTATTACCTAAAAAGTTAATGTAATAAGCAATAATTTTTTCCGTTGATATAAACGAAAACTTTAATACGACTGACACAACAAAAGCACGGATAAATAAGGACTTTAACTTATGTTTATGCAATAAAGAAACAATAATCTACATTATATTTTATAAAAAAAAAAGACTCGGTTTTTCCATATTTCTACGTGTTCAACCGAGTCCGAATTGTGTTAGAACAACTATTTGGATACAATTTGAAACCACCCATAAAAATTGGCTTATTTTCGCTTAAATATTGAAACCCTCTTGTTTCTAAAAGTGAAACCTATGAAACCCCCTTTGATAAAAATGAAAACCCCTTAAATAGCCGCTGTGTCGGCTCTTTTTTTATTTATTGAGTGTTTCTTCAACTTTAAAAAATCAGAGAGTGCATTTTAATAAAATTAATCAAGACTACTAAGAAATTCCATCAATATATCACCACATTCTTGTGGTCTTTGCTGATAAATCATATGGTCGCCACCAAGGAGTTTAAGTTCACAATTTCCAAGTTTTTCAATATATGGTTTTAATTCTGTTTCTCTTAATTCTGCCAGATTATTTAATAATTCATCAATCATTTCATCAGTAACAGTTACAGATGAACCCTTCAAATTATTTTTTTCCTGTTGTCGTCTTAACCAAGACAGACTTTCACGCACTTCTTCTCTTGTTGATCGACCCCAACTTGCAGAAATATAAATCTTTTTTATATCATTTGTTACAATACTATTAAATGCTTCTTGTGCATTTTTTGCAATGTTCCCACATTCAGAATTATATGCATGACTACACATTGAATCAACTGAAAGCATATCGCTGATTTTTTGTTCTTCCGCACTGTAATTGTCAGGCAAAAGAAAAGTATAACTTCTAAAAACCAATCTTTGCAAACCAAAAAAGTCAACAATATCTAAAAATGTGTCATTTTCTGAATCAGCTTCACCATCAAAAGCATTAGCAGAAAGTTGACTTCCATCAATAAACATAACTGCTTCAATTTCATCAGGATAATTACTTTCCCAATATGTTGCATAAGCACCCGCTATTGAGTGAGGCATAAGAATATAAGGTGGCAAAATATTTGCATTTTTAAGTGCCGTTCTGTAATCCGAAACAATTTGCTCATTTGTTTGGTCATTACGGTTATCATCACTCATTCCATATCCGGCACGATCAACAAAAACTACTCTGTTTTCTTTTTCAATTTCACTTGTCATTTGTCGTATTGTTATTGGCAAATCAAATACTCCAAGACCTGCCATTGCAACAATTGTGTGTTTTCCGTCCTCTTTCCCAAAAGACAAAACATTCAAACTATATTCGCCTACACTCACAGAATTGATGTATCCTTTTTCTGCTAAAATTTTTCTCTCTTTGCTGTCACAAATTTTGTCAACAACCAGTGTTGTAATTAAAAATAAGAAGATAGCAGAAAACAACCCCACTAAACTCCATATAATTATCTTTTTAATTTTGGGTGAAATAATTTTTTTACTAGTTTTTTTCATATAAATTCCCTATTCACATTTGCAAAGTTTTTATAGAATTGTATATTATAAACAACAAAATAGTCAAACACTATTTTCAAAAAGCAACAAACAGCTTTTCAATTACTTTTAAATTTTGTTAAAACAAATAAAATCTTCAAATCGTTTTTTGTATGGCTAATTTTTGACCGATTTTTGCTCTAAAATGACTTAAAACTGAAAAATAAAAAATATGCAGATAGGACATTTTTCCCTATCTGCATAAAAAAACCTTGAAACTTTCGTATCAAAGTTGTTGTCCAAATATGTCAAAGTAGAAATGTTTTAATACAATTTTAGCACCCCTACTTGTAATCGTGTAAAATTTTTAGCACCCTTAGGTCAAATCGAGTAAATTTTTAGCACCTCTGTTTTAAAGAATTTTCTAATTCAATAGATTTCTGCTTAATATCAGTTCTTTCATTCAATGAACTTATTGAAGCAACTATTTTATCTCTTTTTAAATAGTAATAAATTAGGGTTATTGCCTTCTTCTTCGTATGTGCATATTAAGATAAAATCAACGTTAGCGACAACTCCAAAACAGAATTTATCACTTTCAAGCTGTGTACCTAAATATGTAGTTTGATCATTTAAAAATTGAGCTTTTATTCCACTAGGTAGTGGATAAGCTAAATTTACATAAGAGCCTACTAATGCACTTAAGCTTTCTACCTTAGGCATACCTTTAATATTTAAGTCATTTATTTCTTTTATAAGTTCTTTTTTAAAAGCTTCAAATTTACCACCATCACTTAAATAATCATGGTTCTTCCAATATTTTAAATTAGGTAACATTTGTTTCATATATTTACGAGCTTGATTTTCTTCAAAGCCGGCTTTAACCATATGTGGGATACAAACACTTATAAGTGAATCCATATCGTTATATGTGTATGTACCATCAGCATAACACCATTTACAATAATCTTCATTCAATGTTCCATCACTATTATGACCAATTAATTCATCAGCTAGTGGCATACCACAACATTGACATATCAATTCTCTTGGAGATCCTAAAAGTGTATTAATTGAGACATTGAATATATCTGATAATAGCTTTAATGTTTCAGTATTAGGAATAGTATCTCCATTTTCCCAACGTGAAACTGCTTGTCTAGTTACGAACACTTTTTCAGCTAATTCATCTTGTGTTAACCCATTTTTAGTTCTTAATTCATATAAAACATCTTTAGTTTCCATTTTCTTCACCTCTAGCATCATTATACATTTATAATCGTGTAGTGTCACGCAACAGGTTGTTGCTAACAAAAAAGAGGTTTTAAAACCTCTATCATTTTTTATTGGTGCGAGAGACGGGACTTGAACCCACACAACGTTGCCGTCAATAGAACCTGAATCTATCGCGTCTGCCATTCCGCCACTCTCGCAAGATATTTTAATAATACTCTTTGTGTTTTTTAAAGTCAAATAATTTTAAATCAATGATTGATTTTGTGTTTTAGTTTATATTATAATGATTTTATGAAAAAGACTCTTTATTTAATATCGATTATAGTTTTTAGTTTGCTTACCATAGCCACTTTTATTATTGGGTCAGTAAGCAAAACGTATTTTTTAGCTATCGCTTTGGTTTCTTTAATTATTGACGGTATTTTTATATATTTATATGCGATCCTACCGTCTACTAAAGAATCTATCGGTAATTACCATATAAACAAAACTATTTCAAATTACGTTAGTTGGTATAAAGGTTTTAGGTTAAACGACAAAACTTTTAAAATTGAAGATAGAACTTTTAAGGTAGACAAAATCGTAGTATGTACTAAAGGTATATTTCTTATTAACACCCCGTCCGTAATTGGCGTCGTATACGGTGAAGAAGAAGATTTAACTTGGACTTTAAAAGAACGCAAAAGTTTACAAGAAAACGTCTTTGATAATCCTTGTTTATCTTTAAAAGAACTTTCTTTATCGTTATCAAATCTTTTAAATACAAAAGTATGCTATTGCGTTTCCTTTATTTGCGGTGATATTATACACGTCCACTCAAAATCTGTCGTTAATCCTTCTAACGTATACGATTTTATGAAATATGAATTTAAAGAAGACGTTTTGAATCCCCAGCAAATCGAAGAAATTCGCCAAAAACTTAACGAGTTATCCAAATAACTTATAATAATGAATATAAGGATTTAAAGAAATTTACTTTTTTAACGTAGTCTTTAGTTTCTTTATATTCTATCACGTCTTTTTCCATCCAACTTTTAGCAATACCTTCTCCGGCGTTGTAAGCGACTAACAGCCATTCTCCTGCGAAGGTATTTTTTAAATATTTTAGGTATAAACAACCTATCTTTATATTATCCGACGCACTATTTAAATCTATATCTCGGTAATCTATATCGTTTATCTCACAAACGTATTTAGCGGTTTTTGGCATAACTTGCATTATACCCAAAGCACCTTTATTAGACTTTGCTTTTTCTTGAAATCCGCTTTCTACCTGACATATCGCCAAAACCAAAGATTTTTCAAGTTCATATTCGGTAGATATTTCTTCTATTTGTTTTAAATAAGGTAAATAGTTTCCTAAACAGCATCTATATAGAAAAGTTAGAAAAAAACTTATTAAACAAATCGATAAAAAAATAACCGTTTTACGATACATACTTATAGTATATTATCCAAACGGTTTAATTACACTTATTTTACTAAAATGATATTCTTTTTATTAAATCATTATATTCTTTATCGACCAATGATAAAAACTCTTGTTTAGTGCCGTTATTTAAAAGAATTTTCTTTTCTTTTATTGTTATCGGCGGTTGAGCGTTTATTATTTTTAGAGCCAATTCCTTAGTTATCCCGTCTCTTTCGGTTATGCGATTTATTTTAACGCCCATCGGTGCGTCGACTATCCAACTTTCGTTTATAGGTAAAAATCCTTCTATGTAAAGCGGAATTTCGATAAACCAAAGTCCGTTTTTAGTTTTTTCTAAAATAGATTTTCTTATTCGGTCGTGAGAAAGCTTTTCAAGGGCGGACTTTTTGTCGTTATTATCAAAAATTTCTTCCTTGATCTTCTTTTTATCCACGCAACCGTTTACGGCTTTCGGAAACAATTTTTTAAGCTCTAAAATATACGACGGGTCTAAAAATAAAAGTTTATTTTCTTCGTCGCAAGATAAAACGTTTGCGCCCAAGTCTTTAAGTCTATTTAACGCTAACGATTTCCCGCTACCTATTACGCCGTATATTCCAACTAAATAATTGTTCATTGTTTTGCTTCTACCCAATTATCGCCGATACCGACTTCGGCAATCAAAGGAACTTTTAATTGGATAACGTTTTCCATTTCTTCCTTTAATAACTTAGCGACGTCTTGCGTTTGATCTTGGGGACAGTCGATTATAAGTTCGTCGTGAACTTGTAACAACATTTTGGCATTTGGATATTCTTTGTTTAATCTATTGAATATATTTATCATTGCGATTTTGATTATATCGCTTGCAGTACCTTGTAAAGGCATATTCATCGCCGCTCTTTCGCCGAATTGTCTTATAGTATATACCGACGACTTAAGTTCGGGAATAACTCTTATTCTTCCCGATATCGTCTTTACGTAGCCGTGTTCCTTTGCGTAAGCGACGGTATTTTCCATATATTCTTTTACTTTAGGATAGCCTTCAAAATACTTTTTAATAAACTGTCCCGCTTCTTGAATAGAACAGCCTATATTTTGGCTTAAACCAAAGTCGCTAATACCATAAATAATGCCAAAATTGACCGCTTTGGCGTTTCTTCTCATCTCTTGCGTAACAAGTTCCAACGGCACACCGAAAACCTTTGCGGCTGTTGCCGCGTGTACGTCTTTGCCGTGTTTAAAATCGGCGATCATATTTTCATCCCCGCTTATATGCGCCATCAAACGCAATTCGATTTGAGAATAATCTGCGCATACGAGTTTGTTGCCTTGACTTGCCACGAACGTTTTTCTTATCTCTTTGCCTTCTTCGGATCTTACGGGAATATTTTGCAAATTGGGTTCGGCTGACGATAATCTACCGGTCGTCGTCAACGCTTGTTTAAATACCGTATGCAAACGACTTTGCTTATCTAATAACGGTATAAGAGCCGTTACGTAAGTAGAGAGCAATTTTGCGGTTTTTCTATAATCCAAAATAGCGGTAACTATCGGATGATATTTTGCTATCCTTTCCAATTTTTCGGCGCTCGTACTTTTCTTTTTGTCCGAAGGTAATCCCATTTTATCAAAGAGAACTTCCCCTAATTGTTTAGGTGAATTTATATTGAATTTGCCACCTGCATAGTCGTATATTTCTTGGGTCTTCTTTTCTAAAATATCGTTATATCTTTGGGACAAAGCGTTAAGCTTGTCGACGTCGACTTTAAATCCCGTTATTTCCATAGAGTACAAAACGGGAACTAAAGGCAACTCTATCTCTTTATAAACTTTATATCCGCCGTTTTCTTTTGCGGTATTTTCTATCTCTTTAAAAAGCTTTAATAGTTCGCAAGAGACGTATTCTCCGCCGTATTTATAGGATAATAACAAATCTTTTAAATTCGTCTTGTGATAAACTATATCCGTAGAATAACTAAGTAGCATTAAATCATCGGCTTCAAAAGATTTGTCTAACTTAAATACGTGAGACAACGATTTTAAATCGAAAACGGTTACTTTAACGTCTTTATCGTTTAAATATTTTGAGATTTCGTTTAAAGCGTCTTCTAAATCGATCGTAGGTTCTAGTAGGGATTCTGGTTCTTTTATAACGTATTCACGTTTACCGTCGACGGTAAAGGAAAGATTATTTTCGATAGCGAAAGCAAGAGTGCCGGTCGATTTACATTTTGCCAACTCTTTTGATAGATCTTCTATTTGACTTAACTCTATTTTTTCGAAATCTTGTTTTTTGAGTTCGGCTTTTTTAAAATCAAACATATCGTCGACGTTTCTAAAATCGAGATCGACTAATTTTTCATAAGCCGTTTGCGGTAACTCTCTATCAAATAAAAGGTCTTCTTCCGTCCACTCTATCGGGACTTCTTTAAATATCGTCGCAAGGTTTTTGCTTGCGTAAGCGTCGTCTTTACCCGAGATAAGTTTTTCTTGCAACTTACCTTTTATCTCGTCGATATGCGCGTAAATATTGTCAAGATCGCCGTAATCGGCAATAAGTTGACGAGCGGTTTTTTCTCCGACACCTTGAACGCCTTTGATATTATCGCTACTATCACCCATCAAGCCTTTTAGATCGGTTATATAAGACGGTTTGGCTATATCGATCTCTTTTAGATAGTTAGGCGTATATTTTATTATTTCGCTTATACCCTTTTTAGTATGGTAGACGGTACATTTATCGCTTACAAGTTGAATAACGTCCTTATCGCCCGAAACTATAATCGAATCAAAAGGTATCTTATCCGAAAGCGTACCTAAAATATCGTCGGCTTCGTAACCTTCCAATTCAAAAGTTTTAATACCCATCGTTTTTAGTAAATCTTTTAAAATCGGTATTTGAACTACAAGTTCTTGTGGCATCGGACGTCTGCCCGCTTTATAATCTTTATAAATCTTATGCCTAAACGTAGGTGCTTTTAAATCAAAAGCGCAAGCCAAATGAGTAGGGGCTTCTTCCTTTATCAATTTTGATAACATTTTTAAAAAACCGAAAATACCGCCCGTAAAAACTCCGCTGTTGGACGTTAAATTGGGTAATGCGTAAAACGCTCTATTTACTATACTGTTACCGTCTATCAAAATCAGTTTAGACATAATCCACCCGTTTTCTTTTATTATAGCACTTTTTTAACGCTTAAAAACGTTAATAAAAAAGAGACTGTGAGAAATATTTTCTATTCTCGAACTATTTGGATAGTAAAACTTAAATTTTGTATTAAGAAAAAATACTATCGTCTAAACAAGAAATAGAATTCTTTTATCACAGTCTCGTAATTATTTAAAAATTAGTCGGCACGTTCCATATAGGTTCCGGTACGAGTATCTACGCGGATCCTTTCGCCTTCGTTGATAAACATAGGAACTTGGATCTTATAGCCGGTTTCCAAGGTAGCGGGTTTAGTACCGGGAGTAGCGGTGTTACCTCTAACTGCAGGTTCGCATACAGTGATCAATAAGGTAACGAAAGTTTCGGGCTCTACCAAAAACGCCTTTCCTTTGTAGAAAGATACGGTAACGTTGCTTTGCTCTACGATAAAGTTTAAAGCGTCCGCACATTGGTCGTAATTCAAAGGAATTATATCGTAAGTCTCGGTATTCATAAAATAATAAAACTCACCGTCGGTATAACTGTATTGCATTGGAACGCGCTCGATCGTTGCGGTTTCAAATTTATCGGTAGGGTTAAAAGTTTTTTCCAAAACGCTACCCGTCATAACGTTTTTGATCTTGGTACGGACGAAAGCCGCGCCCTTGCCGGGTTTAACGTGTTGGAAATCAACGATTACCATAACGTTTCCTTCGAATTCGAAAGTGATGCCTTTTCTAAAATCACCTGCTAAAATATATCCCATAATAGCCTCCTATAATATTATCAATTCTTTATTGCAACGGCTGAATAAATGCGAATGCCCGTCTTTAACGCAAAGCATATCTTCTATTCTGATGCCGAATTTGCCGTTAATATAAATACCCGGTTCGATGGTATAAACTTGGTTTTCTTTAAATACGTCGTTGCTCTTTGCCGAGAGATAAGGATATTCGTGAATATCTATACCTACGCCGTGTCCTAAAGAGTGCGTAAAGTATTTGTCGAGATCGTATTTTTTCAAATTATCTCTCGTCGCTTGATCTACGTCTTTACAAGGCTTGCCGACTTCTACTAAATCGATGCCCAACTTATTGGTTTCCAATACCGCATTGTAGCATTTAACGTAATCGGGATCTTTTGGCGTACCAAAACAGAAAGATCTCGTTATATCCGAGCAATATCCTTTGTATTTAGTGCCGAAGTCCAAAGTTATACAGTCGCCGTATTGTAGTTTAGTATGACCGGGATGTCCGTGCGGATAAGCGGTATGTTCGCCAAATACGCTTATAGTATCGAACGCAATACCTTCGCCACCCGCTTTGATATATTCGTATTGTAACAAATAAGCAAGTTCCAACTCGGTCATGCCTTCTTTAACTTGACCGAGCAAATTTTCAAAGGCGACGTCGTTAGCGTGTGCGGCAGTCCCTATAAACTCCAATTCATAATCGAATTTTACGGCGCGCGGCGCACTTATTATAACTTCCCTATCCAAAATCTCAACGCCTTCAAACGCTTTGCATATTGCGGAATACTCGGCAAAAGTAACCGTATCTATACCCAAAGTTTTAACGTCAAGACCTTTAACGTACTCGGCAATTTTAGAATAAGCGTTAAAGTGGCAAGATACCAAAATAAAGTTTTCGGGAATTATGCTTTTTGCTTCACCCGTGTAACGGTCGTCGGTAAAATAATAAATATTGTCTTTTGTTACCAATACGCTACACTCGGGATTCATATATCTCGAATAATAAGCGGTGTTGGAATATGAAGAAAGCAAAAGAGCGTCAGTTTTGCAATTTATTAAAGTTTCGTCAATCAATCTTTTGTTAATCATATTATTTTCCTTTATAATATAAAATTATATAATATTTACTTACGGTTTGGCAAGTATTTATTTTTAATAGTTTATTATTTTAAAGAATTATAGACGGTTTTCATATATAATGCGTCTTTTCCTTGAGTTCCCGCCGACTCGCTAACGATATAAGGCGTTAACCCGTTATCAATAATAACTTTAGCCAATGGCTCGAATTCGGGTCCAAAAACTTTGTCTTCAAAAGTTAAATGTTTTATTTCCCCTTTTGGACTGTATTCGATTTTTGAAAAATGAACGTGCATATTTTTAATTTGCATATCACTGCATTTAGTCGCTAAAATATCAATGATTTTTTTATAGTCGTCCATAGTCTTTAATATGCCTTGATACCTTGCGTTAATATGCCCAAAATCAACGCATGGCAATAATTTTTGAGATAAGGCGCAAACGTCGGCTATTTCTTCGGGTGTTCCCATTTGATTTAATTTGCCCATAGTTTCGGGACAAACGAAAACACCTTGATACTTTTCGTCGGAAAGTACTGTGGAAACGAACTCTTGAATATTATCTAACATATTACGGTATGCAACTTGTCTTTCTAATTTTAAAGGCGAACCGGGATGAAATACGACTCTTTGTCCGCCCATAGCGATAACTGCGTCCATAGACGACGATAGGTAATTAAAAGAATTAACTATCTTTTCTCTTTCGGGATTTGAAAAATTGATAAAATAGGGTGCGTGTACGCTTATCTCGATATTCTTTTCTTGAAAAGCCGTTTTAATTTTTTGAGCGGTCTCGCTACTCATTCTTACCCCTTTACCGAAAGAATATTCAAAACAGTCCAAACCTAAACTTTGGACGTATAATGGCATTTGATACGAAGCGGTGTAACCAAGTTCGTAAAATCTTTCGTCCGCTCCCGACGGCCCGAATTTAATCTCGTTCATTTTTGACCTCCAAAACGTCTTTTTCGATCCTATCTATCAACTGCTCGATAGTATCGAATTTATAAATCGGTCTTAAATATTTGTAAAACTCTATTTTGATGGTTTTACCATAGTAATCTTGGTCAAAACCTATCAAGTAGGTTTCCAAGTTAATAGTATCGTCCTTAAACGTGGGGTGGGGTCCGACGTTGGTTACTCCGTCAAATAATTGTCCTTTAATTTTTATTTTAGTGTGATAAACGCCGAATTTTGGCAAGACGAAATCGGTACTTAAAGCGACGTTAAGAGTCGGAAAACCGATTTTTCTGCCGTCCTTACGCCCTTCCCGGACTTTTCCTTTAACAAAATACGGATAGCCTAAATATCTATTGACTTTTGGTATATCTCCGTTTATCAAGGCTTTTTTTATTGCGGAACTACTTACTTTTTCCCCGTCTTGGGTTAAAATATCGACGATATGTAAGTTTATCGCATTTTCATTACAAAACTTTTGTAACAGTTCTACGTTTCCTTTCCCGTTTTTACCGAAAGTATAATCGGGTCCGCAAACGAGATCTCCTACGTTTATTTTATTTACCAATAACTTTAAAAAATCTTCGGGTTCGGTATTCAAAAAGTCGGTAGTCGTCTCTTGAAAAAAAATTTTTTGTATTCCTTTTGCTAAATAGGTTGACGAACGTTGTTCAAAAGAATAAAGATCTTTTGATAATTCTTCGTCGGTATATTTGCCAAAACTGCCTTTTAAAGTAAATATAGCGGGTATACCGTTTAAAGATTTTACCTTTTTTATTATTTTGTCGTGTCCTAAATGAACGGCGTCAAAATATCCAAGTCCTAACGTAACCTTTTGCGGAAATAAAAGTTTGTCGTGATCGCAAACCCGATATATTTGTTTATCGTCTAAACAAATCTTTTTTAAAAAACCGCTATCGTTTTTGGCGATACACAAAAATTCATCGTTTGAATAAACCGAAAAAACGTCCAACTCATCGGGTACTTGAATTTTGTTACCTACACCGTAATCTCTTTTTAAGTCGTCCGACAATAAAAATTTTGGATATTTTTTAGAGTATTCTTCTAACGATATAAACGCACTTTTATAATCTTTTTCTATATCTTCTAAAGTAAAAGTCGTATCGATATCAAACCCGCTTCCGTAAGTTCTTATAATATAAGACATATAAGCGGGATAGCCTAACCTTATCCCTAGATCTCTTACGAAAGATCTAACGTAAGTCCCGCCCGTGCAAGTAAGATCGAAAGTAATTTTACCATTGTTATAATCAATAAGTTTAACGTCAAAAATCTCGATTTCTTGGGGTTTTAGATCTATTTCGATCCCTTTTCTCGCCAAATCGTAGGCTCTTTTTCCGTTGACGTTTTTAGCCGAAAAAGCAGGCGGATATTGCATTTGTTTGCCTATAAACGTAGATAAAACTTTTTGTATTTTATCGATTGTCAATAAAGAAAAATCCACGTTTTGTAACTCTTCGGTAATAACTCCGTAAGAGTCTAAAGTATCGGTGGATAAGCCTAAAACCGCTTGCGCTCTATAGATTTTTTTTGAATTTCTTATTTCGTCAAATAACTTTGTGGCGTTACCGACGGCAATGGGTAAAACACCGCTACCGCCGGGATCTAAAGTACCTAAATGCCCTATTTTCACCTTAACGCCTAAAGTTGCGGTCAATATATTTCTTAATTTGACCACAACGTCCGAAGACGTATATCCGGTTGGCTTTAGTACGTTAAAAAATCCGTTCATAAGTTTTTAGAAACGGCAAATACGAGTTTATCGATGACGATACCAATATCGCCATTTAATCTACACCCCGAAGCGTTGACGTGTCCGCCACCACCGAACTCTGAAGCGATCGCGTTTGCGTCTACCGTTCCTTTTGTGCGTATACTAACTTTAAAACGACGATTATCTATCTCGGTAATCGAGATACCTACTTTAACTTCTTGGCAATTCATAACGTTACCGATAGCCGATGAAGTTTGCGTAATATCGCATTTATATTTATCGAGAATTTCTTTGGTAAAAACTAAAATAGCGAGTTCGGAAGATAACTCGAATATCGCTTTAGATACGACTTCGGCGTGCATACGAATTTCTTGAGTAGGTTTTTCAAGAAAATATTTGCGGTAAAGACTGCAACCGTTTACGCCTTTATCAAGTAATTTTATAGCGCACTCGTGCGATCTTTGATCTACGTACTCGTACGCAAAACCGCCCGTATCGGTAACTAAACCGATATATAGAAGATCCGCAACGTCTTTAGTTAAATGTTGGCTAAAAGCGTAATTTATTATATCTAAAATTATCTCGCAAGTAGAAGATCTTAAATCGACGTAGTTGACTTTTGAAAAGGCAGTCCTTCCCTTATGATGATCGATAGATATGCTATTGCCGTCAAATAAAGATCTATACTTTCCCGTACGCGTGGGTTCGCTTACGTCGACCGATATGGCAAGATCGTAAGTTTCTTGAGTTTTTTTGTCAAAAAACTCGTTAAAAGGAACGTCTTTTAATGAAAGAGAAAGTGGACTGTCGCATAAACAGTCGCACTTTTTGCCGTAATCGGTCAATACTTTCCATAGTGATAAGGCGCTACCAACGGCGTCTCCGTCGGGCAAAATGTGAGTAACTATCGCAATTTTGTCCGATTTATCTATCAATTCTATTATTTTATCAAGAATCTTTTGATCCTTCATCTTCTTCTTCGTCGTCCTCGAAATATACCATCGTCGATTTGGCTTTGTCTATTAGTTTGCTCATCTCCGACGCATAGAGCGCACTATCGTCGTAAATAAAAGTAAGGCTTGGTATCAATCTTAATTTGACCATCGATTTAAGTTCGTTTCTAACGAAATTGGCGCAATTATTTAAAGCCTTAAACGTAGACTCTCTTTTTGCGTCGTCCCCGTAGTAACTAACGAAAACTTTTGCGTATTTAAGATCGGGCGTCGTTCTGACGGCGGTTACCGTTAAAAGACCTTCTACTCTCGGATCTTTTATTTTTCGGTCGATAACGATACCTATTTGTTTTGCTAATTCACTATTTACTCTATCTATATTCGGCATTTTATTCTTGCTCCATTACGTAGCACTCTATAGAGTCGCCTTCTTTAATATCGTTGAATTTTTCGATACCGATACCGCACTCGTAACCCGCGACGACTTCTTTAACGTCGTCTTTCAAACGTTTTAAGGAAGCGACGTTGCCGTTATAAACGGATACATTATCTCTATATAGACGAAGTTTAGCGTTTCTATCCATCTTACCTTCGGTAACGTAACAACCCGCGATAGTACCGACGCCTTTGATCTTAAAGATATTTCTAACTTCGGCTTTACCGATGACCTTTTCTCTAAATTTAGGCGCTAACATACCCTTAAGAGCGTCTTGTATATCTTCTATCGCTTCGTAAATTACGTTATAAGTTCTGATTTCAAGATCGGCTGCCGCCGCCGCAACTTTTGCGTTAGCGTCGGGACGGACGTTGAAAGCGATAATAATAACCGCGGATTTATCCGCTTCGGGACTCATAGCCGACGCTTGCGCTAACGATACGTCGCTTGCGTTTACCGCACCAACGCCGCTATGAACGATATTGACTTTAACTTCGTTATTCGAAAGTTTAACGAGTTCGGCAGATAACGCTTCGACCGAACCTTGAACGTCGCACTTTAAGATGACGTTCAATTCCTTTAGTTTGCCTTCGGTCATTTGTCTTACCACGTCGGACAAACTTGACGCCGTTTTGGATAATCTTTCTTCTCTTTCTTTTATTCTTCTTTCTTCGGCAATGGTTCTTGCAAATTTTTCGTCAACGACCAAGATTTGATCGCCCGCATTGGGAACGGTATCGAAACCTAATACTTGAACGGGAATTGACGGACCCGCTTGTTTAAGTTGGGCTTTTTTGTCGTCGAACATTGTTTTAACTTTACAAGTAGAACTACCTGCGACCAAGTTATCGCCTACTTTTAACGTACCGTTTTGGACTAATATCGTGGCAACGGCGCCTACGTTATTATCCAACCTTGCTTCCAAAATGGTACCTTTTGCTTTGGACTTGGGATTTGCTTTGAGATCCAAAAGATCCGCATACATTAAAATGTTGTCCAATAATTCGTCAACGCCCGTACCGAGTTTTGCGGAAACGGGAACGCAAATCGTATCGCCGCCGTAATCTTCGCAAACTAAATCGTATTTTGTCAAATCGGCTTTAACTTTATCTACGTTTGCACCGGGACGATCGATCTTGTTGATAGCAACTATAATAGGAACGCCCGCCGCTTTTGCATGGTTGATGGCTTCGACCGTTTGCGGCATGATAGAGTCGTCCGCCGCAACTACTATGATGGCAATATCGGTAACCATAGCGCCTCTTGCACGCATAGTCGTAAACGCTTCGTGTCCGGGGGTGTCTATAAACGTGATCTTATCGCCGTGTAATCTTATCGTGTAAGCGCCGATATGTTGAGTAATACCGCCCGCTTCGCCTTTTGCGACGTTGGCTTTTCTTATATAGTCCAAAAGAGTGGTTTTACCGTGGTCTACGTGTCCCATAATGGTAACGATCGGCGCTCTCTTGACCAATTGGGAAGGATCGACTTCTTCTTCCTTTAACAACTCTTCAAACTTGTCTTCGTTGGTTTGAGCAAGTTTTAATTCGAGCGTAACGTCTAACGATATACATACCAATTCTGCAGTAGAAAAATCGATACTGTCGTTAGCGGTTTTGAAATAACCCAAATTGATAAGTTGTTTAATGATCTCGGTTGCGGGTCTTCCGATCTTTTCGCTTAATACCTTGATAGGTACGGGATCGGTCTCAACGACTGCGTGATCGATAAAAGTCGTTTGTGCGCCCGAGTTTTTGTTGCCCTTTCTAACCTTGAAACGTCTTGCAACTTCGCCGTCGCTGAGTTCCCCTTCTTCTCTCGCGTCTCTTATCATATTACGCTTGTTATTACTTCTCTTATCTTCGCCGAAATTGTTTTTAGAGTCGTATTTTTGCTTTTGACCTTTGCCTTTATAATCCTTTCCGTTTTGCGGAGAATAAGGAACGAAAGTCGTGCCGGGGGTAGGTTGTTGTTTACCGCCCATGGGTTTTGATTGATTAGAGATAGGACCTTGTGTCCTTTGGGGTCTATCTTGGCGGATAGGTTTTTTCTTTTCCGAATTTTGAGGTATAAACACTCTCGGCTCTACTACGCCTTTTGCCCTATATTTTTCCAAGTTGCTCGGAAGTTCGGTTCCGTTGACGATTATAGTTTCTTTAACGGGCTTTTCTTCCTTTGGCTCGGATTCTTCTTTTTTCTCTTCTTTTATAGGCTCCGCTTTCTCTTCCGCAACCGTCTCTTCGACCTTCTCTTCGACTATTTCGACCTTTTCGACTTTTTCTTCTACTTTAGGCTCTTCCGGTTTTACTTCGGGTTTGGTCTCGGGTTTGGTCTCGGGTTTAACTTCTTCTTGAACAGGCTCGACAGGCTCTTCGATTTGAGTTTGACTTTCTTCTTCTACAACGGAAAGAGATTCCTTCTCGGCTTCCAATTTCGCTTGAAGTTCGGCTTCGGCTTCCGCCTTTCTCTTATCTTCTATTTTCTTTTTGATGTCGTTCAAACGCGCCGTCATTTGGGCGACGTCTTTTTTAGACTCCTTGATCTTTTGCGACAAAGTTTTAAACGCTTCGTCGTCCAATTTGATTAATTGAGCTATGTTATCAAGATTATCTTTTTTGTTACTCATCAAATGCTCCTTTATTTTCTTTTATGATTGCCTTTGCAAGTTCTTCGTTGGTAAGTCCAACGCATTTGCAATTATCTTTATTTAAAGTATCTTTCATATCCTCGTCGGTCAAAATTACGATAGGAATATTGGCAACGTTACTTTTATTTATTAGTTTCTTATAAGCGGTTTTGTTAATCGTTTGGGTCATTAAGATCAAATACAATCTTTTTTTGGAATTTAACACTTGATCGGAACCCCACACTATTTGATTGGCTCTTACGGAAAAACCGATATAAGTTTTAATTTTGTGATTTACCATACGCTTCCAACTGATCGTAAATTGTATCGGGGACGTAAGCTTTAAAAGATCTTTTTAAGGCGGATTTTTTGCGTGCGGACGTAAGACAATTTATATCTTTACAAACGTACGAGCCTCTACCGTCCATTTTGTAAGTATCGTCTATAAAATAAGCGTCGCCTTGCTTAACTATCCTTATAAGATCTTCTTTAAGCGCTTTTTTATGACAAACAGCGCAAATTCTCGTAGATAGCATTAGATCTCGCCTACCTCTTCTTCGGGAACTATATCACAACTGCTTAAAGGTTTGACATCTATTTTCCACTCGGTCAATTTTGCCGCTAATCTCGCGTTTTGACCGTCACGACCTATCGCCAAAGATAACGCTTCGTCTTTTACGAATACTCTTGCCGAATACGCTCCGTCGTTTACTTGTACCAAAGACGCTTTGGCGGGGCTTATTGCGTTTGCAATATATTGTAAAGGATCCGAGGACCACTCGATAACGTCGATACGTTCGCCGTTCAACTCTTTAACGATACCGTTGATACGACTGCCTTTAGGTCCTATGCATGCGCCTACGGGATCTACTGACGGATCGTTGGAAGAAACCGCGATTTTGGTACGGAAGCCCGCTTCGCGAACTATCTTTTTGATAACGATAACGCCGGATTTGATTTCGGGAACTTCGTTTTCGAACAAACGTTTAACGAAACCGACGTTGGAACGAGAAACCATAACTTGTGCGTTGCCGTATTGAGACTTTTTAAGTTTTTTAACAAAAACTTTGATAATATCTCCGACGTTATACTTTTCTCCGTTTATTTGATCGTTTAATCCCATAACGCCTTCCATTTGAGTGGATATGATCTCAACGTATACGGTATTACCTTCAACGCGTCTTACGATAACGGGAAGGATCTCGCCTTCTTTGTCGTTCATCTCATCAAATATTTGAGCCTTTTTAGCGTCGTTTAAACGTTGGGTAACGACTTGTTTAGCGGTTTGCGCGGCAATACGAGAGAATTGCTTTAAAGAAAGTTCCTTTTGCATGATCTCGTCCCCGATTTTAGCGGAAGCCTTGATCTTCTTTGCGTCCGCAAGCAAAATATCGCCGTCCGTTTCCTTTTCGGTTTCGTCGATAACTCTCTTATAAGCGTAGACTTTTATCTCGTGTTTATCGTAGTTTAATTTGATACGGATATGAAAACCTTCGCCTACTTCCTTTTTGTATGCCGAAGCGATACCGGCTTCCATACTGGATATAAACATATCCCTATCTACGTGTCTGTCTCTTTCCAACTCGTCTAATGCGGTAAAAAATTCTTTACTTAACATAATTCCTCCAAGCGTTTGCTAATTTCCATTAAAACAACGGTTTAATTATCGATATGATTTTTCTATCTATTATTTCTTCGGTTTTTCCTTGCTTGATAGTCACCGTATTATCGTCCCAAGCAAGTAATATACCGTTAATTTTTTTATTTCCTTTGTACGGCGCATAAAAACCTATTTCTATTTTGCCGTTCAAATTCTTTTTAAAATCCCTATCCTTTTTTAAAGGTCTGTCCAACCCCGGACTCGATACGTTTAAGTTATACGCGACTCCGTCCGTTACGTCCGCTTCGTCTAAAACGGGATCTATTGCACGACTTACTTTTTCGCAATCGTTCAAGTCGATACCGCCTTCTCTATCCACGTCGATAAAAAAAGTCAAAGTCGGCGTACCGTACTCTTTTTTATAAGTTACTTCGACCAACTCGTATCCAAGGGACTCTATTACGTTTTTTACACTTTCTTCGGCTCTTGTTTTTACGTCTGCCATAATCTCTCCAATTAATAATAAAGTGAGCCCAAAGGACTCACCACTACTGCCGAATTTACTCGGCAATTTCAGTTTGCATTATTATTATATAACCATTATTATATTTTAGCAAACGTTTTTTGATTATTTTTATTTGCATTTTTTACAAACTTTTTATTTTTTTACTTTCAAATAGAGTTTTGCTATCGCTATCGCAAGATCGTAACTTCTCTCGCCTTTTACTACGATGCCGTTATTTTTTAGATTTTTTCTTAGATCCGCTTCTCCTTTCGATACTTTCATACCAAGTTTATCGGCATCGATAAGTTCGGGCTCAAACTCGTATCTTTGCGCTTTTGCAAGCGGTTTTATCGTATCTAAAACTTTTTGCGGGTTTTGACAAACTATTTGTCTACCTTTTGTAAAACAAATTATATCGCCGATAATATCCGCAAATCTTTTGGATAGGTTTACCTTGGGTTTAAACTCGGGTTCTATGGCGTCTAAATTACTAACTCTTAAAAAAGTATCGTATACTTCGTCGCATTTTCCGTTGACAAAGGATAACATCGTAATTTCCCAAGGTATAAAGTCGCTTGATAAACTGTTATACGCCATTATCACGCAATCAAAATCTTTGTCTTGGTCTTCCCTTTTAAAATCATCCAAGGTTTGCTCGGTTATAAAATCGCTACCCGAATATTTAGTTGACGGTATCTTTAATTTTTCGGGCGGGGGTAAGGGTTTTAAAGCGTCCTTTATTTTTTCGACATCAAGTTCGCATTTATATATGCTTTTTGCGTACATAACGTATTTTCCGAGATTAACGCTGTAAACGATTTTTCCTTTTGCCAATATCTCTTTGCCGACGCCGTAATCTTTTAAAGGACATTGGTCGTCGTTTGTTTTAAAATATACGGTGAACGTACCCGCCAAATCGTTAAGAACCAAACGATATGCGTACTTTTTAAAATAACTCTTGTTTTCTTCGGTCTCTTCGTTTTCTTTTATTCTCACGTCGTCGATAAGACCGCAAACCGAAGCGTTGTCGCTCGCTCTTAAAATAGAATCCGAAAACAAGGGATAATTTACTTGTTTAGAATTGATACCGCATAAATACTCGAAAGATTTTATCGGTACCGTCTTTTTAGAAACCACGCCCAACTCTTCGGACAAATCTATCTTAATATCCCCTTTTTTTACGATATTGTAATTTATTTGAGTGGGATAGATGTACGTTTCTTGTATAAATAAAATAAGTTTTTCCGAAAAATCCGTTTGTTCGATAACGTCAAAAACGTCTTCTTCGATAGTAAGATCTATGGTGATATTGTCGCTTATCTCGACTTTAATGCAGTCTTTAGTTATTGACGAAGATATAAACGGATAGCGTGATATAAAAAACTCTTCGACGTTTTCTTTGCACAACTCTTCGCTTAATATAAGGCGTTCAAAGAAAAATTCGCATTTCATATTTCTCGCTATCTTTTGACAAAATTTAGCAAGGTCTTTTTGTAGAGAATTATCAAAGCCGTTTTCGTATATTTTTTCGGGTATATAAAAATATATATTCGCTCTTTTTTCGTAGTTGAATATATCTACTTTCTTTACCCTTAAATACGGATACTTATTATCGGTAAATTCGTTAAATCTCTCTATAAATTTATCCATTGTTTTAACTTGTCGTTCGGAATTGTTGTTTGAAAGGATCTTTAGGTACGGTAGATTTTACGTTTTTTACGTATATATTTTGCTTATTTATCCTTAACTAACAAGCGTATCTTCGTTAGTTCGTTATTGCACGTTGTTTACTCGTTTTGTTATTAGATCGTTTAATACGGCTTCCACTTTATCGTTATCTACCGTTAATATTTTTTTGCCTTTTTCAAATATAACGCTTTTATCTCGTCCGCCGGCTATTCCTAAATCCGCGTCGGCACTTTCTCCAATGCCGTTGACTACACAGCCCATAACCGCGACTTTAAGTCGTTTTTTGATGCTTTTAGTACTTTCTCTTAATCTTTCCGCAATGCCTATAACGTCGTATTCGGTCCTACCGCAAGTAGGACAACTTATAACTTCTACAAAATTTTTATCAAGTCCTATGGCTCTTAAAATATCTATCCCCGCTTGTACTTCTTTTATAGGATCGTCGCTTAAGGATACCCTTATAGTATCGCCTATACCGTCTAAAAGCAACGAGCCGATACCTATAGCCGACTTCATTACGGCAAAATCTCCGCCACCCGCTTCGGTAACCCCTAAATGAAGGGGATAATCGGTTATTTGGGATAATATCCTATTGGCTTGGACAGTTTCTTTAACGTCGCTACTTTTTACCGAAATGACCGTGTTGTAAAAATTATGTTTTTCTAAAAGTTCTACCCTTCTTAAAGCGCTTTCCGCCATTGCTTTAGGGGTCTTACCGTATTTTTCTATCAAATCTTTGTCTAACGATCCTTTGTTGACGCCAACACGTATCGCTACGCCAAAATCGTTACATACTTGGCATAGTTCTCCGACGCCCTTTCCCATATTGCCGGGATTTATCCTTACTTTACTTGCTCCCGCTTTTGCGGCAAGAATTGCAAGTTTATAATCGAAATGTACGTCCGCTATCATCGGTACTTTTGTCCTTTTACAAACGTACTCAAATCCTTTTACGGCGTTTTCGTTATTTACGGTTGCCCTTATCATTTCAGCGCCTGCAGAAGATAATCTTTCGACTTCGGATAAAAGCAAAACGCCGTCGGCAGTATCTACGTTAGTCATAGTCTGCACGGCGGGCATTGATTTGTTTCCTATGGTGATATTTCCGATTTTGATCTCTTTACTCATAAATCAAAATAGCGACGCTATCCACCCCAAATTGATGATATCGAATACTATCGTCATTCCGAACAATAACACTAAACCTATCGTTGATATTATCGCTTCGGCTTTTCTATTTATAGGTTTACCCCTTATCCACTCGATTAACACGAATACTACTTTACTACCGTCAAGCGCGGGAAGTGGCAAAATGTTAAATATAGCGACGTTTGCGCTCATCATACCCAATAGAGTCAATACTCCCCTAAATCCCGTCATCGAAACGGTATTTGCTATAACCGATACGGTCGTAATAGGACCGCCCAACGCACCTTTAACGGCAACCGCTCCCGTAAACAGACCGCCTATCGTTTGGAATAAAAACACGATTATTTGCGCGCAATAAACTATACCCCGCCAAAGGGACTGGAAGAAATTGAATTTATATAAAGTTACTTGAGAAACTATACCTAATCCCGTGTAAGTCCCGTACTCTTTAGGCGTTGCGTCATCTTTTAAAACGCCGTTTTCGTCGTAAGCGTCGTCGGCGTATATCGGATAACTAAACTCGCCGACTTTGACGGGTACTTCTATTTTCTCCCCGTTCCTTTCAACGAGAGCGATGAGTTCGTCGCTATCCGCCTTCGATATTATCGACCCGATGTTAAAATCGGTCAAACTGTAAATATTTTTACCGTCAAGTTTTAATATGACGTCTCCTTCTTGCAAAGTATGAACGTAAGAAGGGTCGGTAGAGTCGTATAGACCGTTTACTTTAGGCAAGGAATATCCGTAAGCGGTAAAGACGATAGCCATTACCAAAAAAGCGGATATGATATTAAACGTAACGCCTGCTATCAAAACGAGTATGCGTTTCCACGGCGCCATAGTGTTAAAAGCACCTTTTACGCTACTTTCTCCGTCTTCTCCTTCAAAAGCGCAAAAACCGCCTAAAGGTATTGGACGGATACTAAAATATTCCCCGCTCTTCATCATAAATCTAACTATCGGGGGTCCAAAACCAATGGCAAATTCGTTGACCTTAAATTTTAAAATTTTACCCACGATATAATGGCCGAATTCGTGGATAACTATCATAACCATTAAGGTCAATAACGCTACTATCAAATAGCCTATGGTACTAAATACGCTTTGTACCGAACATAATAAATTCATTTTTACACCTTAAAGTTCAAAGCAAATATCTTGCCTTGTTCATATACTTTTTTACAAACGTTTGCGTTAAGCATATCGCCGTTTGGTATATGCTCGCAAGCGTTTTTTATAATTGTATGCATTTTATCGTATGCGATAGACCCTTTTAAAAATCTTTCGACGGCGATTTCGTCAACGCCCGCTAAAAAGGCGCCTGCCGACGGATGATTTTTACAAGCGTTTACTATCGTAGAAAATATCGGATATCTATCATCGTCAACTTTATAAAACGTTAACGTTTTATCCGCAAGATCAAGTTTATCTTGTACGTTTCCCCGCTCGGGATAAGTCAACGCGTAACGAATGGGAAGTCGCATATCCGGATAAGAGATTTGAGCGATAGTACTACCGTCGTAAAAAGTTACGAACCCGTGAACGAGACTTTCCTTGTGCATTACGACTTTTACTTTATCGAAGTCCAAATCAAATAAATTGACGGCTTCGACGACTTCGAACGCTTTATTTGCCATCGTCGCGCAGTCGATGGTTATCTTACGCCCCATTTTCCAATTTGGATGCAAAAGCGCGGTATCGGGTGTTACGGTCGCAAGTTCGTCTATCGGAATATCTCTTAAAGCACCTCCCGAGCAAGTTAGAGTTATCGAATAAAGATCTTTGTCTTTTATGGTTTGGAATATTGCCGAATGCTCGCTATCGACGGGTATAAGTTCTCCCATCTTTGAGTATTTCTTTAATAATTCTCCGGCGCTAACGGCGATTTCTTTATTTGCCAAAGCAACTCTCTTGCCTTCACTCAACGAGTATAAAACCGAGTCAAGAGCGGATAAGCCCGAAGACGCGGCAATAAGTACGTCGAAATCTTGTTTACATAACTGTAAAAATGCGTCTTCACCGCATAATAGATCGTCGAATGAGCCCGAAATAACGGCGCCCTTTTGACAGTCGAACTCTTGCATTTGTTCTTTTAAGAGTTTAGAATTTTTAAAACAGCCTAACCCTACGACTTTAAACCCTAATTCTTTTATAACTTCGAGAGACTGTTTACCGACCGATCCGGTACTACCCAAAACGACGACTTTTTTCATTAATACAAAAATCCGCTTACTCTACAAATGGTAAAGAATACGTAAACCACGGGCATTGCAAAGATCAAACTGTCAAGTCTGTCCATAACTCCGCCGTGTCCGGGGAAAATTTTGCCGTAATCTTTTATACCGACTATTCTCTTTATCCTACTTGCGACAAGGTCGCCCGCAAAATCGGCGGCGATAAGTATCAAAGCCAATACGACGTATATGGGAATTGAAACAAAAAGTTTGTCGCTTATTGATTTTATAGCAATATTATTGACGTTATTAAATACGCCGAATACCTCGAAAAGCAAGAATAAAACCGCTTGCGCCAAAAGACCGCCGACTATTCCTCCAATCAAACCTTCTACCGATTTTTTAGGAGAGATAGCGGGTATCAATTTATGCTTGCCAAATTTAGAACCTACAAAATAAGCAAAAGCGTCGTCGGCAAGGGGAATAACGAGCATCATAAGAATTGCAAGAAGGTCTCCCGCATGGAAATTGACGCACATAAACATTGCGACGAATACCCCCGGGTATATCAAGGTCAAAAAAGTCGTTCCCAACTCGTTAAGACCGTATTTTGCAATTTTTTGCCCGTTTTCGTCAGTTTTTAAAGCAAAAGTAAAGATCGTTAATCCTTCGATGACCGAAAGGGCGAGAGCGATCAAAATACCGACGTCTTCTAAAAAGAAAAATAGCGGATAAACTATCACCGCATAAGTGATCAAAGGCGCTTCTATAGGTTTAGAACCACCCGTTTTGGTGGCTCTATACATCTCGAACATACCCAAAACCAAAAACGCCATTATAAGAGCGTCTACCGATCTAATCTCTATAGGGCGTAAAAACAATAGGAAAAAGAATAGTATTCCCAATAAAACAACGCCCGTTAAAAATCTTTTTAAACTTTCGCTCATAATACTATTTAGTCGGTTGCATCAAAAACGAACAAACGTATATTACGTTATTATCGTCCACCTTTACTACGAGATCGACGTCCCCTTTCGGATTACCGTCGATTTTTACGACGGAATACTTAAAGCCGTTCGACTTAAAATATTCCACCGCGTAAGTTAGGGTCTTACCTATTAAAAAATTATACACTTGTAACTTCGGTCTCTTTATCTTTGCAAATAACGTCTACTTTAGCGATATAATCTTGAAGTTGTTTGTCAATATCTTTAAGAATATCTTTTTCGTCGTCTTCGGTTATTACGTTATTCTTTTTCAACTTTTTACAAACGTCGTTTGCGTCGCGTCTTGCGTTTCTTAATTGAACTTTGGTATTTTCGGCGCCCGTCTTGATGTCTTTAACGAGTTGTAATCTTCTCTCTTGAGTCAATTCGGGGAATACCAAACGGATAACTCTACCGTCGTTATTGGGCGTAATACCGATGTTAGAATCGATTATAGCTTTTTCTACAGCCTTTAACAAGGAAGGATCCCATACCGTGATAACGATGAGTCTTGCTTCGGCTACGTTGATATTAGCGACGGATTTTAAGGGAGATTCCGCGCCGTAAGCCATAACTTTGACTTTATCTAAAAGATGAGGATTTGCACGACCGGCTCTTATTTCCATAAGTTGAGCCGTATAGTTGTCGATCGCTTTTTTCATTTGAGTTTCGTAATCGTCAAACAGTTCTAAAACTTCTAAAATTTCGTAATCCATATTTCACCTCGAAATAAATTTTAGTTTTTATAATTATATATTATAACAAATATTATTGTCTATTACAAGATTTTTTTTAAACCTTGATTTTATTAAATATAAAAAAAGACCGTAAAGGCTATTATCCGCACGGAAACAAATAAGATTTTCATCAATAATAGGTTTTAAAAACCGTTTATGATAAATTGCCTTTACAGTCTAATGATCAATGTATCAAAGTGCCGAGATTTTCACCTTTTACCGCTTTAACGATACCGTCTTCAACGGATAAACCGAAAACTAAAACGGGTAAGTGGTTTTCCATACACAAACTGACCGCTGCAGCGTCCATTACGGTCAAATTGTGAGACAAAAGATCTATATAGGGCATTTCCTTGATACGCGTCGCAGTCTTGTCGATCTTGGGATCGGCGGTATAAACCGCGTCAACGTTTTTGGCTAAAAGCATCACTTCCGCCCCGATCTCGTTCGCTCTTAACGCGGCGCCCGTATCGGTCGAGAAAAACGGATTACCCGTTCCGCAAGCAAAGATCACGACCCTTCCTTTTTCCAAGTGTCTAACCGCTCTTCTTTGAATATACGGCTCGGCTACTCTTGCGATCTCCAATGCGGTCATAACGCGAGTAGGCAGACCTTCTTTTTCGAAAGCGTCTTGCAATGCCAAAGCGTTGATAACGGTTGCGAGCATTCCCATATGGTCGGCAGTCGTTCTATCCATAGATTTTCCTTGTCTACCGCGCCAAAAATTACCGCCACCGATAACGATACCGACTTCTACGCCCAACTCTCTCACTTTTTTGATTTGAGCAACGACGCCCGAAATTATCTCGTCGTCCAAAGGATTACCGTCTTTTGATAACGCTTCACCGCTTATTTTTATCAATACTCTCTTATAAAGTGCTTTTTCCATAGTTTAACGTTTAAAAAAATACGCCTTAAAAAAGGCGTATTTGATATTTGAAAATTATTTGTTAGCCATATCGATAGCGCTTTGGATCTCGTCCAAAGTGGTGTCGACTTTCTTTTCGATACCTTCGCCCATTGCGAAACGAACGAAACGTCTAATGCTTATCTTTTCACCGATAGCCAAAGTGGTATCGTTGAGATATTGGGTGATGGTCTTGGAAGGATCTTTTACGAACGCTTGATCTAACAAAACGAAATCTTCGTAGAACTTTTTAACTCTGCCTTCTACCATTCTTTCGATGATCTTATCGGGCTTGCCTTCGTTGCGGGCTTGTTCGCGAAGGATCTCTTTTTCATGTTCCAAAACGTCGGCGGGAACGTCTTCTTCTCTAACGTACAAAGGAGAACTTGCAGCGATTTGAAGGGCTACGTCGTGTACGAAAGAACGGAAAGTTTCGTTACGAGCAACGAAGTCGGTTTCGCAGTTTACTTCGACCAAAACGCCGATCTTACCGCCCATGTGGATATAACTGTCTACGATACCTTCTGCAGCGACTCTGGTTTCTTTCTTTTTAGCGGCTGCCATACCTTTCTTACGAAGGAAATCGATAGCCTTTTCCATATCTCCGTCGGACTCGACCAATGCTTTTTTGCAATCAGCAAGACCTACGCCGGTTTTTTCTTTTAATAATGCAACGTCTTTAGCGGTGAATGCCATAATAATTCCTCCTAAAATTAAACAAATTATTCAGCGGGTTCTTCAGCGACGACTTCTTCTTCGCCTTCTTCAACTTCTTCTTCGTCTTCGTCGGAAACTTCAAATTGAACTCCGTCTCTTCCTTCGATAACGGCGTTAGCGATGGTAGCGGTGATGAGTTTTACCGCACGGATAGCGTCGTCGTTGCCGGGGATAACGTAGTCTACCAAGTCGGGATCGCACTTGGTATCGACCAATGCTACTATGGGTATATGAAGTTTACGAGCTTCTTCTACTGCAAGGTGTTCCTTTTCGATATCTATAACGAAGATGATATCGGGAAGTCTGGTCATGTTCTTGATACCGCCGAGGTTTTGTTCCAAAACGTCGCGTTCTTTGATAAGTTGAGCGGCTTCCTTTTTGGTGAGAAGAGATAATTCTCCGCTTTGTTCTCTTGCATTGATGCTGTTAAGTCTGTCGATACGAGTCTTGATGGTCTTGAAGTTGGTAAGTAAACCGCCCAACCATCTTTCGTTGATGTAATACATACCGCAACGCGTCGCTTCGGATTTGATCGCTTCGTGCGCTTGCTTTTTGGTACCTACGAAAAGAACGGTCGCGTCCTTACGATCCTTGATCGTGTTCATAACGAAAGCGTACGCTTTTTCGATCTCTACTACGGTGTTTTCGAGATTGATGATGTGTACTCCGTTACGAGCGGTGAAGATGTACTTAGCCATTTTGGGGTTCCAACTACGGGTTTGATGTCCGAAGTGAACGCCTGCTTCAAGCAAAGACTTCATTGTTACTACTGCCATTTTAAATTCCTCCTGTTTGATCTTCCCGCATACATCGTCCCTACAACCTATTGGCAACAGTCAAGACTAATACGCGGTGCTAATAAAATTTTTCTTACAAAATAATATCATAATCTTTGCTATTTTGCAAACGATTATAGATAGTTTTTTTAAATTATTCCGAGTCTCCGCACCCGGGGCATCCTTCGCAACTGCCGTTACAGTTGTTTTTCTCTACGTTAGTAGCCCACTCGACGTATAACGCGTAAACGCTATCGCAAATATCGTCGTCGGTTTCGGGTATCAAATTTACCGTGTCGTCGTCGCCGTCTTCAAGTTGACAAATAACGCAACTATCTTCGTCAAGACCGGGATAGGGTTCCAAGGGGTGCAAGATAGCATAATCGTTATCTTCAAATTTGATAACTTTGATCAATTCGAAAGGCACGTCTTTACCCGAATCGTCGGGGATATTTACAACGTCGAATTCGTCGTTTAAATTTTCGTTTTGTTTATCCATAATAACCTCCGTTATGATTGTCTGTCTAAATACGATCTTAATATCACTACTGCGGCCACTCTATCTATGACCGACTTTCTTTTTTCTCTTCTTACGCCTTGCTCTATCAAAGCGTCTTCGGCGGTAACGGACGAAAGTCTTTCGTCTTGCCACTCTATCGGCAAATCGATAAATTCCTTTAACTTTTCGGCAAAGGCGCGAGTTTTTATAACCCTGTCCCCTTCGCTACCGTCCATATTGAGCGGTAAACCGACGACTATTTTACCTATATCGAGTTTTTTAACTACGTTTACGATATTGATAAAATCTTCGTCCGTACCTTTGACTTTCCAAGTATCGAGCGGATTTGCCGAAATGCCCAACGTATCGCTATAAGCAAGTCCTATTCTGACGTCTCCTACGTCTAAAGCCAAGATCCTTTTCATCCTTTGTTCCTTTTTATGATTTTTGCTCTAACGAGATCTTTCTCTTTACCGTTATTCGACGGCTCGTAAAAAATCTCGTCTTTTGCTTCGTCGGGCAAATATTGCTGTTCTACCCACCCGCCGTAAGAATGCGGATATTTATATCCTTTTACTTCTTCGATTTGATAATTAACGTCTCTTAAAGGTAAAGGCACTACCGATCTTGCGTGTTTTTTTGCCGACGCTTCCGCTCTTTCCAACGCAGTAACGACAGAGTTGGACTTACTTGCTTCGGAAACGTATATTATCGCTTCCGCCATAGGTATCCTACCTTCGGGCAAACCCAAATGCGTAAAAGCGGTCATTGCGGACGTCGCGACGACCAATGCGTTAGGATCGGCCATACCGACGTCTTCGGCGGCGTGTATCATGACCCTTCTTAATATAAGCAAAGGATCGCACCCCGCTTGCAAAAGTCTTTCGCTCCAAAACAGTGCGGCGTCGGCGTCGGATCCGCGCATACTTTTGATAAAGGCGCTTATCATGTCGTAATACATACTTTCGTCTACGCTTAAAGAAGGTTGTTGGATAGACTGTTCGGCAATATCCAAAGTTACTACCGTCTTTCCGTCCTTATTCGGTTCGGTCGTCAAGACCGCAAGCTCCAAAGCGTTTAAAGCGGATCGAAGATCTCCGCCCGAAGCCCAAGCAAAATGCGCCAAAACCTTATCGTCGCAAACGGGTTGATAATCTCTTAAACCGTTAGGGGAAACGAGAGCGTTTTTTAACGCTTGGATAATATCGTTATCGTTTAACTTTTTAAACTCGAATATCCTACATCTCGACACTATCGCTTTAGTCATCGAAGTATACGGATTTTCGGTAGTGGAACCCACGAAAATAATATCTCCCGACTCTATAGCCCCTAAAACGCAGTCGCTTTGAGCCTTGTTCCACCTATGACACTCGTCAAGCAAAAGATAAGTCTTACGCCCGTATAACCTACGATTTTCGGACGCTTTTTCGATAACTGCTTTTGCGTCGGCGACACCGCTCGAAACGGCGTTGAGTTTTGTAAAATAAGAACTTGTAGTGGACGCTAAAATATTTGCAAGAGTGGTTTTACCCGTCCCCGGCGGACCGTAGAAAATACAACTGCCAAGCCTATCGGCAGTTATCGCTCTCCTTAATAAAGTCCCTTCTCCGACCAAATGTTTTTGACCGACAAACTCTTTAAAACTCGTCGGGCGCATCCTATCCGCTAAAGGTTTATTTACGTTTTCGTTACCTGCAAAATCAAATAGATCCATTTAGCAAAATTCTATCATTTTTGACATATTTTGTAAAGGATTAATTTAAGGTTACCAAATATTCGTCTTTTTCTTCGATATATTCTACTATTAAATCCATCTTTTTACACTCGTCCGTCGGTTTTATATATCGACCGTTAAACACTTTTCCGTTTACCGTCAACTCTTCTTTATTCGATTTTTTTACTTTGATCTTGTATAATACCCCGTTGTTTTCGTAATCGAGCAAAACTTCGTCGATACATTTAGGTAAATTAGGTTTAAAGTACATTGCGCCCGACTCGAACTTTAACCCTATCATACTTTCCAAAACGGTAACGTAATACCACGAAGCCGAGCCGGTATACCAAGACCACCCCGCTCTTCCCTTAAAATCACCGTCGTAAACGTCTGCGGATAAAACGTAAGGCTCCGCTCGGTATATCATAGTTCGAGTTTTAGTCGCGCATAGTTCTATCGGATTCAAACTCCTTAATATCTCGTAGCCCTCGTCGGGTCTTTCGGCGTCGAATAACGCTTTTGCAAGCCATACTGCGGCGTGAGTATATTGACCCCCGTTTTCCCTTACGCCTTTAGGGTAACTACCGATATAACCGTATTTTTCACCGACGAAAGGTTTATCGAATATTTTTACCAAATCGTATTCTTTATCGTAAAGTTTTAACGCCGTATCGAGTGCAACGTCCACTACGTTTTTATCCACCGCACCCGAAATGCTCGCAAACGCTTGAGTCAACGAGTAGATATTGCAAAAATTTGAATTTCTATCCCCTAAAATCTCGCCGTCGTCGGTATAATAAGCGATAAAGCGATCGCTTTTGAAAGAAGCGTTTATCCCGTGTTTAAGTCTTTGCAAAACCGCGTTCAAATATCGTTTGTCTTCTTTTTCAAAATACCCGATACATTTTATTATCGTCATATAAGCGAACATACTTAACCACACGCTTTCGCCTATCCCTTTTGCGCCTACTTTGTCGAGTCCGTCGTTCCAGTCTCCGCCCCAAACTTTTAAAAGATCGTGTTTTCCGAAATCGATCCCTGATAATATCGCCCTTTTTAAGTGTTCTCTTATCGTTTCCGAAGTTCTTTTTAAAGTGGGGACTTCGTATCTCGATCTTTCGTTAATACTTAACGGCTCGCTTTTGATAAAAGGAACTTTTCTATTTAAAAATCCGATATCACCCGTTTTATCTATATATTTAGCAAGCACGAACGCCAAAAAGAATCTATCGTCCGCGTTTTTAGTTCTTACACCCGTTCTCGGGTCGTGCCACCAATGCATGACGTCGCCTTCTTCGTACTGTCTCGAAAAACATTTTAAAAGATGTTCGGCAACCGGTTTTTCGTTTGAATACAATATCGCTAAACAGTCTTGAAGTTGGTCTCTAAATCCAAATCCGCCCCCGCATTGATAAAAAGACGTTTTTGCCAAAAATCTACAATCGTATACTTGTTTATAGAGTTGATCGTTAAACAAAATATCCAAATAGGGTATGCCCGTATTTATCTTAAGTTTGTTACGATCGTTTTTTTCTTTTCCTTCTCTTCTACCGACTTTACCGTATTCCAACGTTTCGACCGCTACTCCTTGGGCGTTTACGTCAATATATTTATACAGTCCGAAATACCCCGTTCCAAACTCAAACGGTTGACCTTTTAATCCTTTTAATAAATTTTCTTCCCCGCCAAACGGGATCCCGTCTTTTAATACAAAAGAACAAGATAGGTTGGTAATGTCGTTTACCAAAACGAGTTTACCGCAATCTTTTTCTTTTGCGTAAACGTATCTCGAAGGCTTCCAATCTAACGACGCCCAAAACCCGAAAGCCAACGCTAAATAGGTATTCTCTTGCTTTTTATTTACTATTTTTACTTGTTTAAGCAGTTTTTCGCCCGAAACTTTTAAGGTTACCGAAAAAGATACGCCTTCAACGGTTTTTCTAAACTCGGTATATTCTTGAGCGTGTAAACAAACGGCGTTATCCAAAAGATCGTAAATTTTACCGTTTATATAAGCGTAAACGTTTTCCGATCGAGTATCGTCAAATTCGTCGTTATACCATTGACTTATTTTCTTTTGGCGAGAATTATCCATAAAACTAAATCCGCCGCCGTTTTCCGTAACCACTAAACCGCACTTTTTACCCGCCAAAATATTCGAATAAGGTTTTAGAGTATGCTCGTTAAAAGGTGATACTATATACTTTCCGTCTTCAAAATAACCTTCGCCCGATCTTAATCCCGACGAGTCTATTTTTCGCCTTATAGTTTTAACGGGGTTTATTTTGCTTATGCTTTTTACTTCTTCCCCAAAAACGTGATAAAATACGCCGTTCGTATCGTTTGATAATTGAAAATTGATACCGTCTTTTACGCGTTCTTTCGTATGCAAAACTATATCGTAACCCGCAAATTTTAAAAGCGTACACGCATTGACCGCTTGTTTGATAGTACATTTTGATGTGTTTTTATCAAATAAAACGTGATATTTATCGTCGTCAAACCGTCTTTTTAGATAACTTTCGCTAAAACCGTAATTTGATATTTTATAAAACAGATCGGACGCTTCTTTACAATAATCCAACTGTGCGTTCGATACGAAAACGTTCGATCTCTCAGCCACTTCCAAAACGTCGAACGCATAACGCAAAGCGTCATGATCGTACTTGCTTAAAATTTCTTCTACCTGCCTTTTGCTTTCGCCGAAAACAGTCAATAGAAAAATATCTAAACTTGTGTTTTCAGTTAAATTACATACGCCGTTAAAAGAAAAACAAGGGTAAAGAATATCGCCTTCTTTTATAAATTCGTCGTTATTTACGCTATTTATGTCAACGAATCCTTCGTTTCTTTTTATTACGTTTAATTTGTTCGTGTTATATTCAAGTTCTTCAAGTCCAAACACCTTAAAGCCTACCAAAGGAGTAAAATCGTTATTTTTTCTCTCAAAAATAACTTGTCCTTCTTCTATCCTACTTTTTACGAACATATCTTGAAACGCTTTATGCGAAAAAGTCTCGTCTAAACTACATAGACTTATATCACTGTAAAATCCGACGTTTGCTATGCCGTCGCTATCGGCGTTTATTCGTATTCTTCTTACTTCCCCGTTTATCTCCGGCAACAATTTGACGCTCTCGACAAACTTGCCGTCTCGTTTTTCGATAAGACTACCGCTTAATACGTAGTTAGCGTTTTCAAAAACGTTTTTATATTCCTTTCCGTTTTCGTTTATTATCACGACTCTTTGATTTAATCGATGCGGATTATCGTATATAGGATATAAGCACGTACTCGATAGATTTATTTTTTCTTTTCCGTCCGTCGTAAAGAAATGACTAAATACCCCGTTCGTCAATATAGTTCCGCCGACTTCGTTATTATTTATGAATATTTGCGGTTTAACGTACTCGATATTCGTGGATCTCGAAGGATTATAAACGTTGTCTTTTCTTACGATATACGGTTCGGCAAGCAATAATCTGACCGCCAATACTTCGGGGCAATTAGAAAACGCTTCGGCTACGTAATCTTGATACAATTTGTTTATTATAGATACCAATATCATACCTTGATGGTGCGTCATATATATCGGTAAAGGTTTACCGCCGTCCACACTTTCGCAAAAGCCCAATTCCCCGTATGCTCCGACCTTTAAGTATTCTCTTAAAGTCTTGCCGACTTCACCTTTGGAATAACGCAAAGCAAGCGCTGCGGAATATGGCGAGTAAACGTTTTCCAAAACGTCCGAACTCATTGCAAGAGTACTCAAACCGTGCTGTTTATACTTATATCTTAACGAACTGTCAAATTCATCGTAACAACTTTCGGAAACACCCCAAATATCGCCGTCCGATTTTGCGTGAATTTTGATAGCGTTCGCTTCGGTGCGGTATTGCATACTGTAAAGCGGCGGTTTAATAAACAACGTCGGCATTAGATACTCGAAAAGCGACCCGCCCCAACTCAATTCGGTATTACCGCCGAAAGAAATAATCGGACGAGATAACTCGAACCACGATTTAAAAGGAACGCCTTTTGATATAGCCAAAAGATAACTTAATCTCGATTCGCTTTGTAAAATATCGTAACGACCTTCGTTTTTTTTACTATCGGGATAATAAGATATACAAAGTAGATCTCTATCCTTATCGTACAAAAAATCAAAACCTACGTTTAATAACTCGTTTGCCGTTTCCGCCATTTTTAAATCGCCCTTTTTCTTTGCATATTCTCTTACCACCGCCAAACACGCAAAAAAGTTACCGCTATCCGCCGTCGATATACTTTTGGGAAACATAGGTTCTAAAGTATAAACGTCATACCAATTATAAAGATGACCTTCGTATTTTTTTAGTTTTTTTACTACGGCTAAAGTTTCGTTTATTCTTTTGTCCGCTTCTTTTGACGTTATAAAGCCCGCTCTTACTCCGCAAACGTACGCAAGCAACGCAAAACCTATATCGGTGGGACTTGTCATATTGGTTTGCACGCACTTTGGCGATAATTGAAGATTATCTCTAAAAAGCCCGTTTATCCTTACTTTATCAAAATACGAAAAAGTCTTTAAAGCGACGTCTTTTATAAACGCCAACTCGTCTTTATCTTCTTTTATTTTTATTTCCGCACCCTTATAAACTACAAAAGCGTAAAGCGTATAAACACCCGCAAATGCGATAAAGAAAGGATCGAACGACAATACGCCTAATATAGACATCATTATTTTAGACGGGAAAAATAATTTAGCGTATGCAATAAACCCTTTTTTCTCTTTACTTTTAAAAGGCTTCCAACAAAGCAAACTCTTTTTAGAAAACCAACTTTGATATATCGTAATAAAAAACAACTTTGTATATTCGTATGCGTAAAAGGGGGTAAAAAAGATATACTCTATCCCGTGATAAGACGCTTTTAATATTTCTCTTAACACGTATCTTAACCTTACGCCTTTAAATAATCGTGTCGTGGAGCCCATAACACTCAACAAATAAGGCAATAGCGAGATACCCGTAAATATACCGACCATTAAATAGTTTTTATTAAACAACATAAAAACCACCCTAAAAGTAAGCATAAAGGTTTTATTACTTCCAATACGTTTATTAAAATGACCGATCTATATATTACGTCGATATTATTACTTACGTATTCGCCTTTTGCGTTTTTTACTCTTTTTAAAATATAAGGCAATAGCAAAAGATCTCCCCTTTTCCACCTTACTTGACGAGATACTTCCGACCTAAAAGAAGAAGGCGCGTCTTCGAATATACTTTGTTTTAAACTTCCGCTTTTTAAAAAAGCGCCTTCTATTATATCGTGGCTTAATATTCTCTTTTCGGGAAAAACGTCTTTTAATTTATCAAAATAAGCGCCGATCTTAACTATCCCTTTTCCGCAATACAACGCTTTGTCGAACACGTCCGAATAAAAATCGCTAAAACACGGATAGCAATCTATACTGCCGTCTTCGGAAAATCTTTTTGAATACTTGGTTTTTATGGAATACTTATTTATTTTTGCGCCGTAAGTCAATAAGTCGTATTTATGGTTAGCGGGATGCAAAAAGGTATTTACCGAATTTATTACGGCTTCGGGCAATAATTCGCTGTCTTCGTCCAATAAGATCGCGTATTTTGCGTCTATCTTTTTACCGTAATATAAAAATTTATCCTCTTTTCCCGATAAAACGCTTTCGAAAAAATCGAGTATCGCACCCCTTTTCCTTTCATATCCTATAAATTTATCGTCTTGAAATGTCTTTTTTCGGATATAAACGCAAACGTTTTTCTCAACGAACATCTCTTTTGCTTTCTTTATTATCTCTTCGTCGGTGTCGCTTATCTCTTCTTTGCTTTCGGCAAGATCGACTAAAAGACAATAATCTACGTTTTTGTCCTTGCAATTATTGTAAAGAGTATTTATCTTTAAATATCCGTCTTGTAATTTTTCCAAACTATCCACGTATTGAGATACGACGACGACCGTTTTGGCGTCGTCGGGGATATTTTTGTATCCCATTGCAAACAAAGGGGGTTTTGGAGTTAAAGAAAAAATTCTTTTGAGTATTCCTTCGACGGGTTTTATCGATATTATCCAAAGCATAAACGATAGTAAACCGTTTAAAGGCGTAAGGGATAAATATAACGGTATACAACCTATCGATAACGAAAGTATAAACAAAAGCGTTAAATATACGTATTTGTTTATATTTGATTTTTTTCTTTTAATTTTACCTTCTTTTATATATTTTTTTATAGTTACTTTATCAAACAAAACTTCGGATACGTCTACGGCTAAATTTTTTGACAAAAAGATAGCGCTTTCGGCGATAGCCGATTCGGGGACGTTCTCTTTATTTGCCAACTCGTTTATTCTTTTTAAATAAGCAAGCCTTGTAGTTACGCTAACGTTAAGATAGTTTTCCGTCGTTGATAATATCTTATCTATCGGTGAAAGAATATCAAAAGTCCTACTTATTGATAATTTATATAGATTTTTTATGACGATAATACTATTTGAAGTCAGTCTTTCCAGTTCTATAAGTTCTCTTGAAAAGCCTTGCCGTGCTTCTTGTACTTTCTCTTCAAATAATTCGTCTACCTTATTTACGTCGGAATAAAAGGTTATAAAGGAATTTGTCGCTTTATTCCAATCTATCTTACTTAAATTGCTTTTTTCCTTTTTATATCTTAAAGAGTTTTTACCTATATCCGCGACTTTAACCGCTTCGGCAACTTTTAAAGCGTAAGGCAAACACTCTATCTCGTCGTAATCCAATTTGACCCATCTTTGTATCTCTTTTATCGAGTTTATAATCGCTTCGGTACTTTGATCTTGACCCGATCTTACCAAAAACCTTGCGATAACGTAAATACGCGGATATGAAAAAACGTGGGGCAATTTTTTAAATTGTCTTTTACCGAGAGATAGCGCAATCTCGTGATAATTGTCCTTTATCCATTTTTCAAAAGAAAAAAGGTCTTCATTTTTGCTGCTCAAATATCTATATACATTATATAAAACCATCTTTTCCTTGACGGTTATCAAACCCCTTCCCCGTCGTTGACAAGAAGTTATATTTTCTCTTAAACTCGCTATCGAATCAAATTCGATAGGTTGATTTTTAGAAAACAAATATAAACAAATAGATAAAGTTAACGTTATTGAAGCAAGTATCGATAATGCGTAAATCATATTTTGATTATTGACCTATCGCCGGATTTTAATAAAAAACCCCTCGAAAGAGGGGATAAAAAATGCAAGACCAATCTATAAGCCGAGTTCTGTATTTGGCGGTCATCTTTCTTGGCTTAACGTTACCGATAAGCTCTAGCGTGTTTGGGAGTGGCGGACAGCGTTGACCTCCCTTACTTGCACCGAGTGGGGTTTACATTGCCCCGTACGTTACCGTACGAGCGGTGAGCTCTTACCTCGCCTTTCCAACCTTACGTTTCCGCGGTATATTTCTGTTGCACTTTCCTTAAAGTCGCCTTCACCGGTAGTTAGCCGGCACTCTTGTCCTATGGTGCTCGGACTTTCCTCACTTTCGTGCGATCGCCTGATTGACTTGCTTTATAAGTATATCACCAACTTTTTTATTTTTCAACCAAATACGCTTACTATCTTTTTGGACAAACAATTTCGACAAAAAACTCGAATATACTCTACTATGACTATTTTTTCGAAGGAAGGGAACTTATTTAACGCCGCATTATGTTTAACGTCGTACTTTGACGAAGGTAACGGTTTTATGCGTCCGCTTGACAAAGAAGAAGAAAAATTATATTTCGAACGCCTTAAACAAGGGGATGAAACCGCACAAAACGCTTTAGTCGTACATAATATGCGCCTTGTCGTACATATATCGAAAAGATATATTCAAAGCGCGGATCCCGACGAACTTATAAGCATAGGCTCTACGGGATTGATCAAAGCGATAAACTCGTTTGACGCGGATAAAGGTATAAGGTTTTCCACTTATGCGGCAAAATGTATCGCTAACGAGATACTAATGTATTTGCGTGCAAATAAAAAGAACGTTAATAACGTTTCTTTATTTACCCCCATAGGCTCGGACAAAGAAGGTAACGAGATAACTTTATCCGATACTTTATTCGACGAAGAATACAGCGTATCTAAAAAATGCGAAAACGACACTTTAAAAGAAGAACTTTTATCAACGATGAAAGCCACTTTGACCGATAGAGAGATCGCCGTCATCGTTTTAAGGTTCGGTCTTTTCGGACACGAAAAGAAGCCCCAAAGAGAGATAGCGCAATTAATGGATATTTCTCGTTCGTATATTTCTCGTATAGAAAAAAAGGCGCTTGCCAAAATGCGCAAGTACCTTGAAGACAAAGGTGAAACCTGTTTTTAATTATAAAGATATAACAACGTCGTTTAAACCCAATACGTCGTCGTCAAGTTTAAAAGATAACTTGACGGCGGTAAGTTCTTGGGATTTTTTATTATATAATTTATTTATACGATCGTCCCCGTATTTGCCGTCCCCCAAAATAAAATAGCCCGCGGCGGCGAGTTGTGCCCTTATTTGGTGAGTTTTACCCCCACAAATAATTACGCTTAACGTGGTAGTGCCGTCCTTAATGGATTTAGTACTCGCTTTCAACTCTACTCTTTCCGCACCTTTTAAATTGTGATCGTATATCCTTACTTTACCTTTTAAAGGATCCTTTACAAGGTAACCGATAAGAGTTTTGTCCTTCCAGTCGACTTCTCCGTATACCACCGCTTTATACTCTTTTTGTATCATACCCGTTTTCATCGCTTGCCCGACTATTTTTTCGGCTTTTGAGTTTAGTGCAAACAAAAGTAAACCGTCGGTATTGGTATCTAATCTATGCATAAGTATAGACGACGGATATACGTATTTGACAAGCGAAGAAAAAGAAGGCTCGCCGTCGCTTTGCACTCCCTTAGGTTTATAAACAGCCATAATATCTTCGTTTTTAAATACGACCTTTATAGGGACGAGATCGGGTCTTAAAAACAGGTCTAATTCGTCTCCCATTTTAACTACGCTATTTTCCGCGGCTCTTTTACCGTTTAAGAAAACGTCTTTTTTACGGAGTAATTTCATTAAAAAATTATAGGACAGTTCGGGATAGATCTGTCCTAACACTTTGGAAATACTACCGTTTATAATAGATTTTCTTTTAAAATAATCAGTTGCCATGCTTGTCCGTAATTATGTCGGATATAACTCTCATAAAAGTGTCGACGTCTTTAAATTCTTTATATACGCTTGCATAACGGATATACGCGACGTCGTCTATCTCTTTTAAACCGCTCATGACCATATCCCCGATTTTTTCGGAAGATATTTCGTTATTATTGGAATTATGTATCTCGTTTTCTATCCTAATTATAAGAGAATCGATTTTAGAAATAGGCACGGGGCGTTTTTCGCACGCTTTTACTATACCCGCTCTTACTTTGGATATGTCGAAATCTTGCCTACCGCCACCTTTTTTGATAACGTAAACGGGTGTATCTTCTACCGTCTCGTGAGTGGTGTAGCGTTTACCGCAATCCATACACTCTCTTCTTCTTCTTATTGAACTGCCGTCTTCGGATAATCTGCTGTCTACGACTTTGCTGTTTAAACTACCGCAATATTTACATTTCATAACTTCACCTCAAGTTATATTATATACAATATATTGTGTTTGATCAACAAAATATTAGCAATTTTTACATATTTTGTTTTATTGTAAAAATCCCCCGTTTTGCATATTTATCAAAATAATATCGTCCCCTATTTTACATATACAACGCCACGGCACAAAAATGCTCGTAGCGTTTACTACCGTTTTAAACGTAGACTTCTCGCTTGGCAAAATAAGTCCCAATACCTGACCGTTTGTCGTCATACTCAAATCTATTATCCTGCCCAGTTTTTTACCGTCTCCGACGTTTACTACTTCTTTATTTCTCAACTCACAAAAAGTAATATCCATATTAAATTATATGTTTGGTTTCCCGCCTTATGCTTGATTTTTAATATTTTGGTATATTTTGACGAAATCGGTAAAAAATAAGCGTAGGTGAAATATGTCTTATAAAGTTTTTATATCGGGAGTCGACACTTCGGCTATTCCCAAATTAAGCAACAAAGAAAGTAACGAATTATTATTAAAAATCAAAAACGGGGACGAAGACGCTCGAAACTATTTTTTATACGCAAACCAAAGATTGGTTTTATCCATTTTGCATCGTTTCAACTTTGATAAATCTTTGACCGACGACGTTTATCAAGTTGGCTGTCTCGGATTGACTAAAGCACTAAATAATTTTGACGTAAATTACGGGGTTACTTTTAGCACTTACGCAGTCCCTATGATAATCGGTGAGATCAGGCGATATTTAAGAGAAAGTCAAACTTCGGTAAAAGTCTCGAGAAAAATGCGAGATATAGCGTATAAGGTTATGCAAACTCGCAATAAATACTCGGATATAGGCGCAAAAGAGCCGTCGCTTGACGAGATAGCGGCGGAAATCGACGTGCCTATCCGTTCGGTTTGCGAAGCGCTCGACGCTATCTCCGACCCTATCTCTTTATACGAACCCGCCTTTTCCGACGGGGACGACTGCGTTTTAGTTATGGATCAAATATCGGACGCGAGATCCACCGAAAACGATTGGATATCTTCTTTAGATCTCAACTATGCGTTAAATCAACTTACCCCAAAAGAAAAACAAGTTATTGACCTTAGATTTTATCAAGGAAAAACTCAAAGCGAAGTAAGTAGTTTTTGCAACGTCTCTCAAGCGCAGATCTCTCGTTTGGAAAATAACGCCATAAAAAAATTAAGGGATTTGATGCTTAACTAAACGACGTATTTTATAAGGTCCTTTTTTAATTTAGCAAGGACTTTCTTTTCCAATCTCGATATATAACTTTGAGATATGCCGAGCATATCGGCTATCTCTTTTTGCGTTCTTTCTTCGGTGCCGTTTAACCCGTATCTAAGTTTTAGTATCAATTTTTCTCTATCGTTTAGTTTTTCCAAACTCTTATATAAAAATTCTATTTCCGAGCGTTTTTCGGCTTGTTGATATATCTCTTCGGGATCGGTACCCAAAACGTCCGATAATAAGAGTTCGTTTCCTTCTCCGTCTGTATTTATCGGTTCGTCTAAAGAAACTTCGCATTTTTTACGGACCATCTTTCTTAAATACATCAATATTTCGTTTTCTATACATCTACTTGCAAAAGTAGCGAGTTTGATATTTTTGTCGGGTTTAAAATTATTTACCGCTTTTATTAAACCGATTGCGCCGATAGATATAAGATCCGAATTATCGGGTACGCTCCCGTCGTATTTTTTGGCTATATATACGACGAGTCTCAAGTTTCTTTCGATAAGTTCTTTTCTTGCGTTTTCATCACCTTTTGAAAACCTATCTATGACCGCTCTCTCTTCATTTGCACTCAAGGGTTTAGGAAGCGGCGCTCCGTAAACGTAATCGACGTTGTTTTCGTACAAACGGAATACTTTGATAATTATCTTTTTTAGCGTTTGGAATATCATTGTTTATCCTCCGAAAAATAGTATGACATCAATATCTCAAACCCGTTAAAAGTTCTATTCGTTTTAACGGCTTTTACGTTAGTAAATATATGCGTTGTATTTTTTGAATATATCTCGATTTCTTTTATTTGATATACACTTTCGATACTTTTTCCGTTTACGGTCTCCAATTCGATTTTACCTATCTCTTCCATTTGCAATTTACTTGACAATCGTTTAGATAAAAAGTTTACCCCTTCCCCGTTAAATTGACATTGATTTCCGCTATCGAAAAATCCGTCCGCACTCACCGTCTTCTTGCCGTCCGACAGTTTGATTTTTACAAACTTTCCTACCGCTTTATTTTTTATTATTCCGATGATTTGCTTTATAAAATAGGTTCCCGTTATTGCACAAGCGGATATAACTGCGACTTTACCGCCTTCATTATAAAAAATCACACCTTTAAGTTTACCGTCTAAAAATAAATAGATCAAACCGGATAGTAACGCCGAAAACGATATATATATTACCGTTATTCCTATACTTTTCTTTAAGTTTTGTTTAATACATAAAGGTAAAACCGAAACAAAAAGAGTAAATAATTTATATAAAACGCTATATTTTTCGGGTATGATCGGATAAATCAACGCTAAAGTACACCCTAAAAGTGCAGATAACACAATGGGCAACTTTTTGATTTTTATAATACAACTTACTAAATAAGCAAGTAAAAAATCAAATAAAAAATTATCGAGCAATACGTATTCTACGATCACCGTCATGCCCAAATTTTAATACTTAATTTAATAGAATTATCGGCTAACTTTGTCTTTAATTGTTTTTATTTATCAAAAGAAAAAGGCTTGAATATTTAGTGCGTCAGTAATAGGGATTATTACTGACGCACTAGTTATATTTGCCTATAGGCAAGTTATATTGCTTTCGCAGTTATATTTTGCTAAGCAAAGTTATATTTACCCACAGGGTAAGTTATGGCAAATATAATATAACTTTGACTGCAAGTCAAAATATAACTTTTAGATTTACTCTAAAAATATAACTGTTTGCTATGCAAACAATATCACTTTA
>Ga0256405_10000797_pt1 | contig 97213 bp, 150 predicted proteins | sample RumenRJG_02DNA_FD_189096 | JGI IMG/M metagenome (GOLD analysis project Ga0256405, IMG submission 189096) | Bovine rumen microbial communities from Lethbridge, Alberta, Canada - RJG_02 | ecosystem: Host-associated > Mammals > Digestive system > Stomach > Rumen | place: Canada: Alberta...
AACTATGGATAAGTGATGATGAGCGCAATGAATTTGAAGAAAAGATAGTGGGCAATAAAATCATCAGTGAATTTAGAGATTTTTATATCGGTTCACGCATGACATATATAGGATATGTAAAACCTACATATAGCGTGTCCTATCTATCAAAACGCAAATGAAAATCAATCAAGACATAATGCAAAATGTGATCATGGTGCTCTATATAAGCACTATGGTCTTGTTTGTGCTAGGTTTGTTATTAGGTTATTAAACATATGAAACGATATCCACCGTCTGAAAAATCAACTTTTGCTTACTGGTTTGCTCATTGGAGAGCCTTCAATAAAACCGCATGGAGACTGGGCGTATGGAGGCCCAAATATCTCTTCCATGACATCGAAAAGCCTTTCTTGATGTGGCTATGGAAGGACTATCCGCGTGTGCAGAAATGGCATCGCACTCATAACTCACATCACTGGGAATATAATGATTGTAAAGGTCCTCATGACTGGTTGGCTATGGTTATTGATTGGGAGTGTTCACCAATGACTAAAGAAGCATGTCCATGGGGTGCTCGGGATAAATTCAACCACGAGATTGAGGAATATGGGATGACTAGCAACTACGGCGCGTCCCTATGTATCAATATGCATCCGATATTGGAAAAACTAGGTTTGTAATTATGGATCCGAGTAAGTATAGGCGAGTAGATGAGTTAAGTCATGAAGAACTCAATGAATTACGTCAAGCAATGTTCTGTGCTATCTCGGATGTGGATGGCGAAGAAGGAAATTGTCCCTACCACAATGCAGATGAAATACCGGATGAAGAAGTCATTAAAAACTACTCGAATGAGTTTTTCAATATAGATGACTTCACATGCAACCAATATAAATAAACTAGATTCAATGAAAATACTTATATCAGATACGCATTTTGGATGCCGTCAGAACTCTCCTACATGGCTTGACTCCCAGATGAAATTCTTCGACGAACAGCTTATACCGTTCATTCAACAACAGAAGAAGAGTGGTGAGAGGGTATATCTATACCATCTCGGAGATGTGTTTGATTCCCGTGCATCTGTTAATCTATTTGTAGCGGATCGCGTCAAACGCTTATTCGGCCGTCTCAAGCATATATGTGACAGAGTCATCATCATCGGAGGTAATCATGACTATTACTCACCGACTGAGAATGATGATAATGTGAACTCATTGCGCCTTATTCTTGGTGATTTAGAAGATGATTACCACAATTTTGTCATTGTCGATAGGGAAAACTATGAGCGAACTGACGAACGCGAGATATTCATCCCATGGTTTCGTTACTATGACTTTGATGATTTAGTCAACGAACTTCATAATGGCAAGTATAATGAGAAAAATTTTGATCGCATATTCATTCATAACGATCTAACGGTTACTCTAGAAAATCGTTACCGGGAATTGTTTAGGGATTATGAGGTATTTTCCGGTCACATACATACCCCGAAGCACGTTAGCAACCTCCATACTCTCGGTTCGGTATTTGCACTAACATTTGCGGATGCAAACCAGAGACGTGGGTTTTACACTATGAATGATGATGGGTCCGACTTCAAATTCCATGCGAATGAGTGTTCGATCAAATTCTGGCGCTGGTATAATGGGGATATATTCGGCAATTACCCTGCAGATCGCAACGACTATGTAGAGTTGTACATCAGTCAGGATAATATGTCAAAGGATAGTTACATACAACGAATGCGTGAGCTGTCACAACGCTATCCAAATATGAACATCCTCCCGATTACATCTTATCACTTTGATGATGGGTCCTCTACTGATTTCGAGAGGTATGACATACAAGACATATGCGCACAGAATATCCCAGACACCCTAAAAGAGAAGTTCGACAAGATATCATCAGAGGACTATGGAAAAGAAAATTGATTTAAAGAGATCAAACCGTGTAAGGTTATTAACTATATATTTACACTGAGATCTCTTGTTAAATCGCAAATAAACGCGCCTTATGTAAACCTTTCACAGATACTGATGATGTCGTTTTTCTGTGTTAGGCCGATTTTGCGCTCGACGAGCTTATCATCGTCATAGAATAGCAGGGTAGGAACGTTAGTCACTCCACACTCTTCAGCGCGTGCTTCTTCTTCATCGACATTGACGAACTCAACGTCATATCCTTTTTCCCTTATAAGCTCTTCTAAGATCTTGTCCTGGAGCTTACATGGACCACACCAAGGTGCTCCAAACTTAACAATCTTTACCATGTTAACTTATAAATTTGTCTCCCAGCCAACCGATGAAACCTAGGAATAGTGCAAATATAAGATATAGTACTACTGCGATTACAATGAGTGGACTGAAGATGATGAACAGCAACACCTCAAAGAACACCCAAATGCTCACATCACATGCATATAATATAGCAACCGGAATGTAAATGATTGCCGCGATCACTAACGAAACTATCAATAGTGATACCAAGAAGATCAATGCTAATGTTTCCATGAATCAATAATAAGTTTAATAAAACGCAGAATAGTTCTCAAAACCTACTATGTCTAGAACCCACGAACAGTTGTGAGTCACTTGCTTGATGTTAGCGATCTGCTTGTCGGACCAGTCATACTTATCCAAGTCCTTCAGGTCTATCCACTTGACTTCCGCCACTTCGTCCTTCTCCGCGACGTGATCCATGGATAACTCCCAATCTTTCGTCGCGGTCTTTGGGAAGATAGCCGAATGCATAGCTACCATAGTCTGACGCTTACCTCGAGGAGTAGTATCGAGGAACTGAAAATTGACGTGTTCTACTGGGATAGAAACACCAGTCTCTTCAAACGCCTCGCGTATAGCGCATTGCTTGGAGTCCTCATCGAAATCTATGAATCCACCTGGAATGTTCCACTTACCCTTATTGTACTCACAACCCTGTCCACGACGCGCAGCTAGCACCTCAATAGTGTTATACGCCGAGTCGTATCGTAGGATTACCAAGCCGCAAGCAAGTGAACGACTATACCAGAGCTTCTTGCCCTCGTGTTCAAATTCAAAATTTTTCATATATCTTCTTCAAAATAATCGTAAAGACACGCGTGAACAAACGGGCCCCACATTGGTGTGAATGATAGAAATCGGCCATCATGAGAGGGATCAGAGCAATCCTCAAACACACCTTCGTCGTACCACATAACATCATCGCGATGTGAGAAAATCCTCCAAACGAACATTTCACTACGTTCGGTACCAACAAGTAGAGTGGCTAGTACCAAGATAATCAGGAACGACGGGAATAGTGTGATCCAACAAATGAGTACTGATACTACATACGTTGGCCACAGTATGATTTCGGATATCAAAAATATCATCCTGCGAACGAATGATATCCCAATCGCTTTCAATTCTTGTTTGTCTTCTGCTGTCATAATGTTAATTTATTTGTTACAATGAATACTGTGATTTCCGACTCTTCACCAGTGTACGTCTTGACCTCTTGGAGTTTTGGCAGGAGTTTATCTGCCTCCTGAATGGTCTTGTACTCTACATATAGAGTTATATAGAACGGATTTTCAGACTCAGATACGACTAGTGCATTTTCTAGTCCCGATGCAGCCAACTTACGATACAGGAGTTGTCTTTTGATTTCGACGTTGTCTGCATTATCCTTTATGGCTGGTTTGATGTTAATAACGTAACTATACATTGTTGGCCCTTATATATTTCTCTAAGAAAACCTTCGAACCCTCTTTTTCAAACACCCTCGCCTGCTCTATGCATTGTGCCACATCCTCTTGGGTGATGCCAGCTCTAAACAAAACATCAGCAATAAGGTACTTATAATACACCAGCATGATTCGATCATGGTTGTGATAAATTGCCACGTCTCCATCATGGAAGACTAGTGCATAATATCCTGTCATTTTGTCTCTCTCATACTTCTCGGCGACTCCTGTCATTACGAAGTACGGATTAGAATAGATAGGGAGTGCATTACCATCTTTCAGGTACTGAATAACATCCATGTAGAAATTGTAGATGGGTTTATTACATTCCTTCACGTACCGTATTTGACTTTTGAGGTTTGGAAAGAAGATGGATAGTTGCTGGTATGTAAGTACGATGATCATCACTACCAGCGTAGATAGCATAATTATTGAAAACGAACTCATATTGTTGTTAATTTGGCATTACACACTCACGAACGACATGATATCCGCGTCGTTCATATGACCTGGCGACTGATTCGACATAAGTCTCCGCTACAAATCTCCCGTCGTATGAGATAATATATTTAAAACTTGGCATAGTATTTAGTCAATTAGTTCCAGTTGATCCTCGGTGAATTTATTCTGGAATCCTTCATCGGTGCTTACAGCCCATCCATAACGATCCTTATAGCAAATAGTACCAGTTTTTCCGAGATATAGATTCCGGAATCCGTTGTAGTTCTCTACTTCAATCTTTACGATACGCACGCGAGCGCCTGGTTTGAACTCTTTCATAACTCCATACGAATTACTGCCTGCACTGTGCGCCTCTCTACACTTTGAGCAAATTGGTAATCAAATGCCTTTCTCATAGTGAGAGGTATATCAGCGTACTCGTCGAAATCATCGGGTACAACAGCGAAACGGTAAATGTCTCGCTGTATCTTGCACATCCGATTATATTCAGTCTGCCTTAGTAAGGTTAGAGTCGCTGCCATATTAGCATCCTCCCATTCCTACTGTGTTAAACGGCATGTCAATCGGCTGGTTCTTACTCAAGCCGAGACGCCACTTAACTATCTCTGCCACTATACCACCTTCGGCGTTCTTAACTACGTCCTTGAGGCGCTTGATGAGCAATCCCATAGACTTTGGGGACTTCTCAATATCTTCGATCTTGTCAAACGCTTCGTTGATCTCAGAATAGGTAGCCGGACGCGGTATATACTCCTGGAGAACATTAACGCGGTCAACCTCTTCACGGAACATCTCGTGTTGATGCTCTAATTCCTGTTGGAGCTTAGGCATTTCGTCGTGATCTGCCTTGGATGCCTTATCCTCAAGTGTGTGGATACGATTTGCATAAACAGCTGCGTTCTCCTGGCACTTAGTACACATGTCCTTGAGGATCTTGAGTTCTACCTCTTCGGTATACACAGCCTTCTTGAGATAGTTCTCCTTGCTGTTGTGCCAGGCAACGAGTTCTGCCTTGATCTCCCGAAGGACCTTCTTTTTCTTTTCATCTCGAGCCTTCATAGCGTCTAAGATGAGTTGGTCAATCTTGTCGTATAACATTGTTATTCTTCTTTTGGTTTCTTGGATAATTCAATTTCGTAATTAGTTACTTTCTCGAAGTACTCACGAGCGGTTGTATACTCATTGTGTTGAACATCAAACACTCTATGCTTGATCTCTGGATGATAATCTGCACCAAGTGCAGTTAGGATGCTGTGTGTGATGACAATGACTGATGCATTTGGGAAATGGTCAAATACAAGGTGATTGATAATGAATGACAGACGAATCTGTGCTCTCATATCCAAACCGTCGTCCAACTCGTCCATTACAAATAGCATACGGTCTTCACAATGATCTCCACACATCTGTACGGCATCGGATATCAAACGGCAAATCATATCAACTCGATTGCGACCGTTATTGCGATGTTCTGCTCTTAATCCACCACCAGAGACATAACTAAATGCAGTAGCTGCGTTGATGAAACTGTTAGGATTATCCGCAACAGTATCTCGATAGAATGCTTTATCGAACCCAAAGTCTTCAATCACAGCACTACCTTTCACATCGAGTATGTGTGTCAGGAGGGCAATTTCTCTCATTCCATCAGTGCGTTTTTTGTCCCTCTCCCTCAATGAGTCGAGATGAGTGCGCATAGCGAACATAAGAGTCGATTTACCACATCCATTCTCGCCAACCATGAATGTTATCTCACCTGGCTGTGGATCGATGTTATATTCAGCTCCGGATTTGAAGCAACGGAAGTCTCGTGTAATCTTGATCTTCATGATTAGAGATGTTTAATGATACTGGGTATGCTCTTAATGAAATCCCAGAAGCCTAAGATAAGAGTATCCCATACATGTTTACATAACCACACCATAGCGATGATTGTGTAAATCACGAAAGTAAAAGGCCATAAAATAATTCGAGCGATAACCGAACGATTGGTTATGTCAGCATCAAACCCACAAGCTGCTGCCATGAACACAAGCGCAGTCATGAGTATATATATTATCGTATAACCTGTAATTAGTGATGCCATATTATATGTGTTTTAGTTTCTTATTTAAATAATGTTTTCGCTGGCTTTGCCATTTCTTAGGATCTCGCCAATATAATTTTCGCATCAGGCGTTCCATTATGCGACGATCGATGGAATCTGAAAGATCTTTCGTACATTGTTCCATCCAAACATCAAACATTCCCATGGCGTATACGCATTGATAAATAGTGATTCCGGCGTGCAATTAACTTACCTGTGTTAGGCCAGTTGAACCACATATGCCGAACCAATACTTTGCCTAAATAATCCAAGTCTTTTTCATATTGAGACATATGTGCATTAGTTACAATACCTCGAACTCTGAAGCGTTCACAGTGCCGCGACAGTAGAAAATCTCGCCATCAGATTCCTGTTTGCGGACCTTGATAGCATACAGCTGCTCGCCGTTGTGTTTGAACTCACTCGTGATTTCTGCTTCATAACCTGCATACAGGCCATGAGTAACTTTGATTCGTTTTCCAGTCATAATCTAATATATTTAAATTGTTACATATCTAAATACAAAGAAATGAGAAATCTTTAGTGTTTTATAGTTCGTCTTTGTATTTTTCTTGAAGGCGTTTCAGTTCGGAGAGCTCACGTTTACGCACTGCGTCTTTCTTTTTCTGTTCGGCCTGCTCGCGCTTCTCACGAATCTCATCGTTGATACAACGCACTTTGTGATACAGCGCCTCATCAGACATAGTGAGGTAGTGAATCGGGAACTCGCAACTGATAGTGTCGCCGTAGCCGTTACCACACACTTTGTCACCTTCAATCCACCAACGAGTACATTCACCAGCATACTCATAATCGGTGTAGTTCGAGTTGGCATCGTAGTTCACTTCGGCAATGATTTTGCCTACTCGTTCACACTCTGCTTGGAACTCAGGATACAGACCCTGCAGTTCGAGTACTTTTTCTTGTGTCATTTTTTATTACAGTATTTACGTGCCATTTCCATTGCGTATGATTTGATGCTCCAGGATGTGCGACCGTACTCATCGCGAACCTGAGTATCACCTATATATACCTCCCATCTACCTTCCGAGTTCTGCACGCATCGTGCTGAATCGAAGTCATACTTGCTGGGATAGATTAACTCTTCTTTCCAGACCTCATCAATGACCTGCATAGGATTCTTATCGTTCGAAACGAAGTATGTGAGGTTATTGGATAGGTACAACGTTCTACCTTCTCGTTGCAGTTTGAACCTATCCTGGAGTGTTCGTTGCTCAAGGCTATTAGCGGCTTCCAGCCAGGATTGATTTTTCATGCGTTCTTCCATCTCTACAGCTATTCGCCATGGGCTAGATGGATGGTTAAGCATTATCTCGGGTTTAGACGGGTCGTTTATACCTTTGATAACATGAGTGCCTTCTTTGCGATCTTCAAAACCCAGTTTAAACTCTCGAGCCATAACCTTATTGAAATGGTCGAGAACGTCCTGCTCAGTGTGAGGTTTTAAATACCAGGTGCGGTTATCTAACAATACAAAGTGATACATATCAGTGATCGATTTTACCTTCTTCTAATAGTTTGTCGTGCTCCCTGCACATCTGGTTATAACTTGAATTAGGGTCGTACATGTCTCGAACTGCACCCTCTGCCACATTCCGAAGCTTGCTGTGATAATTAGGGTCGTCATAAGGAACACAATCACAGAGTATTTCCATAGCGTGCTGCACTTCCATCTCGAACTCGTCTCCTACAGGGAACAATGCCCGAACTCGAACACCCCCGTCTTTCTTGAGTTTGTTCTTAATGGTGTCAAACAACTTATCAGCCGCCTCTTGTGCTTCTTTTTCAGTCTTGTAGTAGCTCTGATTATAAAGCCCCCAGATGCCAGGTTCTAGACTGAGCTCTATGATGTATACAATTGTCATGTTTACTTTAGATTATACTTGTCAATGTTTTCCAATGTCAGATCCTGAGACTTACCGAGCATATAGTCCATGCCCATATGGAATAGCTCAACAAATGTAGCATAGTCCAGCATATCCATCTTGAAGATAGGACGGCCTGTCTTTTCATCAAATTCACATATACCTCGACTTCGGATCGGTGCAAAGTCTGTAGCATTTAGATAAGCCAATACGAAATAGTACGCATCGCTCATCACAATCTTATCTTTAATCGCTTTCATAGTTTAATATAGTGAATAAAACCATTTTCTAACACTATACGGAGTACCTTATCTGTATTTTGTACAGTAACACCATTATCGTAGTATGCCTTAGTGGGACAGTGTGCTCCTGTCATCTCATTAGTTGCTTTAACCAGGACACCTCTATACAGATCTCCAGGTTTAAGTCGTCTAACTTCTCCTATGCGTTGTCTATGTCTCATACTCTAAATACATTTCGCAGTGCAATCTCATCCATCTGTCGCAATGCGCTAACATGGACTTCATTGTAGCCAGTGGAATCCGTGTTGATCACGCCACCATAGAACTTATTGGCGTATTTGTAGATCATGGTGATTTGAATCTTAGTCGGACACCATAGACGAACTCCGTTGTCCGCATCCTCCATATCATATGCGTAGAATCCATATACCTTGTCGTGATGGATCTTCATAAGACCCTTATTCATGAGGCTGTACTCTGCATCGCTTTTGAGAGCGGAAACATTACTGTACAGACTCCCACTGCGCACGAGCATGTCTACCAGTTGTACATGGAGCAGTTCGTTCTCATGACCATTCAAGCCATAGAATTTACCATCCGGAGCTAAGAAGCCTGCGTCGTATCCATCCAGGATGTTCTTAGCAATAACCTTATTCTGGAAGTACTCTGCTCCTAAAACAGTTCGTTTCATCTCCTCCTCCATCTGCTCCTTGAGCTTGATAAGCGGACCGTCACACATTACGTGGTGGTAACCTTTCTCAGTGTCGTAGAACTCTTCGAGATAGTTATATAGCGAGTTCTCAAATTCATCCTCAATAAACGGCACGTGCTCAATCATGCCATACTTCTTGAGACTGTGGTAGATCTTATCAAGGAGTATAAGCTTGCCATGCAAGATCTTGATAGCGTCAAAGTACCGAATGATACAATACATGTTTCGCTCATTAGTATTGAGCTCATCCAAGTTGTCATCGCCAATGCTCAGTACCCGGTTAAGACCTACGTAGTTTGGATTGCCGACTATATCATGTCCTGCAAGATGACGAGCAACGAGTGTGCCGAGAGGTGCTAATACCTGCTCACCCGTGTGGGGATCTACTTCGAGATAACGAGTTAAACAGTAGTCATTCAGACAGATATTGCATGAGTCTCGCAGCTCAGTAATATTACGACGAACACATTGGATGTCTGTGATAATCTCGCGCACGATTAGGTTCCAATCACGCATGTTATCCTTGTTCGCTTCGATGGCCTGAGGATCATCTGTCATGGTAATGTTACAACCGTCAGCAGACACGCGGAGAACTGCTTGGTTCTTGAGAACCATAAGAGCGTACTCTTTGGTAAACCCACAAAGAGAGTCAGTATACGCAGCAATAGCACCGTCAAAATCACCTTTCGTGATCTTATTTTGTGCGATGTCGAGGAGGATTTCACCCATGTTTTCGCCTAAACGGAAGTGTAATGATTGCTTACTCATAATATATAGTTTTGTTATATATCTATATACAAAGAAAGAGGAAATCTTTAGTGATTTCCTCAGGATTTGTCTTCTTTTTCTAGCGACTGGATTTGTGCGATTATGTCCTCCTTATTAGCGCAGCATCTCACGAAGGTTTCAAAATCCAGAGCAAATTGATCTTCGGTAGGCCATCTATTGTTTCCACAATGACAGCGGAATTTACCGTGGCACTCCGGACATTCAAACACGCCCATCATACCGTAGTCAGTTTCACACCAGCCAATAGCAATCGGTTCAATATACTGATCTTCACCAAACCACCCCGCATATGCAATATCCGCACGACCACATTGACAACGAAGTCCCGCGGAGTATGGAACAGCCTCCCACTGCACAATCTTAGGCAGTACTTTTAGAATAGCATTTTTCATAATCTTATATTATAGCACTGGATAGTCGAGCTTCTTAACGCTCAAATCTGTCCCATTAAACCTTGCAGTCACTTCGCAGTTGTACTTATCCGACATCCGCGACATTTCTTGCTTTAACTCATCCAGTGCACATCCCGCGCCTGGAGTAATATGTATCTTGTTAATCGAAAGCATATTAGTTAAATTTTGTTGTCCATCATATCATTCACGCCTGCTACATAAGCTTCCCACACAAGCGTCTCTTCTGTGCTGCTCAACTTAGGGAATCCGTGACTGATACGTTCCTTGTTCACATTGGCGACATAATTTCGAGCAGCACGGATAACTTGTTCTGCTGGAATATGCTTACTCTCTCGAAGGCGATCTACCTCAATTCTGAGTTCGGCGATCTCTTCATTCATACTATGCGCTCCGTCAATATAGGATTCTATGCGAGCTTGTTTCAATTGTTCATCCACTCGCCCCATATATGGAATCTTCTTCCATGCATAGTCTTCAGCATTCGTTTGAATTTGTTGTTCAGTCATATGATTCATATTCTTTGCGGTTCTTATGATAGTCAGCCAACCACACCTTAATGGCTGATGTTATTTGATCTTCTGTGAACTTCATATATCTATATACAAAGAAAGAGGAAATCTTTAGGATCTCCTCTCACTTTTCATCACAGTTTTATTACTGTTGGTAACGTGCCTGTGACTCTGAATCAACCTTACCCTTGTCGACATCTTCTGCCTCCTTATGTAAGAAGCGAACTGTCTTGAGCTTGAATGCCTCGGCAATAGGATCGTCGTAGATACGAACTACGATACCCTCACGTGGAAGCTTGTTTACACAGAGTGGCTCATCCATCTCCATGCAGAAGTTCTTGTCGTTCTTCAAGCGCTGCAATAGTGCGGTCTGCCATGCTTTGTAGATTTTGCTATCACGAGAAACCTTCTCATTCAAGAAGTCGTTGATAGTCTTCTTCTCTACACTCATCCAGTCGTACATGTATGCGCGCTCTGCACGGATGATCGTATTGAACTTCTCACGTGCTGCCTTATCCTCTTCAGACTCACCAGGAACTTCTGGGCGCTCTTCGATGAGCTTCAAGAAGTCGTCGCTGGTTGGAAGATCTGGATAGAGACCTGCCACTTGACCGTCGTACAATACATCGAGAGGACGTAGGCGCTCTGCGATCTTATCCTTGCCGGCCTTAGTGAGTTCCACCTTGAGGTCACTGACGAATTGAGCAATAGCATCTGGGTTGTACTCTGTGGTGCTATCCTCAAGCTTCTCAGAAACACGATAGATCATCAATTGGTTCTTTCCGACCGGGTTGCCGTAGTCAAACACCTTTCCACCGAGTGACATGATACCTGTTGAAGAGTCTTCGAAGTAGCCGACGATCTCACCATATACAGTGATGTTATGTGGGATAAATCCAGCCAGACGCTCTTTCCAACGCTTGATCTCACGCTGCTCTGCACCGTCTACGTTCTCGTTGACCTTACCATCATACAACTCGCCGTTGATAATGACGTTACGAGATGAACATACGTCATCATAAACAGTCACTGTCTTCTGGAGGCACGCAGGGAACCAGTTGAAGAAACGATTATAGAGACCACCCCACTTAGGCTTCTTAACCAGGATGTTACCGATGATTGAGCTAGTACCATGCAACTTAACTGAGATATTGATCCAAGTCCAAGGACGGAGCACACTCATATTGGTCTGGAGCTGTTGAGTGTCGTAGTGGAATGAGAACTGACCAGGTACGATACGAGAGAACTTTTTAAGTCTCTTGTTGCGCTTGTTACCACGAACTTGTGGTTGTGCACTAACCTCAGGCATGTAAGGTTGTACGAACAACTCACCATCCACAGTGTCGAAACGCTCACCGACGAGCTCTTCCCAGTTGATACTTGCACACTTTTTGTTGAATACAGTCATCATCTCGGGGTGAATCAGGTAACCCATAGACATTACACCACGAAGCTTCTTCATACGAACGCGGCAGTTCTTACCGAAGTAGCCTGAGTTCTGCGTTGCGAACTGTTGAACCTCTGCCTCTGTAGCACCAGATTGCTGTAGAAGCTTGATCTGGCTAGCTAACCAGTCGCGGTTAGCGTTGTACTTGGTCTCTTGGAACTCGTTGTTGACAGAAAGGAACTGCGCATTCAATTGGCATTCGTTACAGATGTAAATCATGACGTTGCCTTCATGAACGGTGTCCTTGCGGACAACGATCTCACGGCCTTCTACAACAGTCACCCCGAGAAAGTCTGAGTTCTCCATAGGAGTCACTTGGTCCAAACGTACTACAGTTGCGCAGTACTCATTAGACATGTCTTTTGATTGTGAAAGGATTGGATTCTTTTCCATTGTTGTTTGTTTTTTGAAATCTAATAAGTTAGGTTCCACCACCCATCCATTTAAAGTCCGCGATGGGAGGACTCTTCTTTAGGCCTTATCAAGCTCTTCATCCTTCTCCTTCAGGATATTGATTAGAGCTTTGAGACTTTCGCGTGTACTAAATGTGAGACTGGTCACCATACCGCGATAATCGAAGCCGGGTCTAAACGGCGGTTCTTTGAGTTTTATTTCAATCATGATTGTTGTTTTTCCTGAGGTGTGATAGACTCAACTCCCTCGTCGTCGTAAGGATGCTCCGGGATGTCGATATTGTTTTGCTGACGATATACCAGCTCGCGTTTGTAATTAGATTTCTCGCCGTACATCTCTACCAAGGCAATGATGTGTGCATTGGATAGCTTGGCAATCGGTACCCATCTGCGCTCGGATTTGTTTAGGTTGAACGTACCGCGAAGAATAACTTCGCGTTGCTTCTCCCAAGGATCCCGATCGGTAACAACCATATTCACAGCTGGCACTTGGTTAACATAGCAGCGTCGGTAATCATTACCACCATCGAGCATGTATTCCTCATTGGACACCTTGTCTTGATAACGAACGCAATCATGAGTGAAACGCGACCAAAGAATCGTGCCATCTGGAGTGCGAACGCGATTGGCGACCATCTTAGGTTCATCCTCAGGCGGCGGCATATGACACTCGGCTTGACTTCGTAGCATCTCCTGCGTGAAATTTGGAAGTTTAGCCGGCTCAATCTGGTAGCTGTATAGCCACTCCGTTTTGACTCTACCGTTGACTTTTGTGTTGAATAACACTTCGTAATTCTTGCGCTTTGTATATCCGCACATACAGTCAACCACGTCGACTACTACACCGTACGAATACAGTGAGAGGTCACCTTTTGCCTTTCTGCAGGCATATCGAAGTACTAAACGCAGGCCTACTTCGGACCTATAGTTGAGACGAACAACGTCCCCTATTTTAAACTTTGCTTGTGTCATATATTCTAATATATAGAAATTGTTGCTTTCTTTAAGATTTTCTCCGGATTTTCCTAACCCGGATTCGTGCATTGACACCCTCTCGATAACCGGCTTCGCGAATACTATTGTATATGGAAGCTGCGGCTGGGAATAGCGGATGATCCTTATTTACTCTACCAATGTTCATATCACATGAGTACTATCAAATTTATAACTGCCTCTAACTGAGCAACGGACTGAATCTTGAGATTGATATGATCTGCCATTCCGAAGAATCCACCCCAGAATCCGTCAGATATTTCCACCTTAGCCTTGCCAGGACCGTCATATTTAACCATGACGAGATGCCGTCCGCTGCTAGTAAAAATCTCCTTAGTGTACAAACCCGCCGGGTCTACCCCAAACTCAGTAATCGTTGGACTGAACTGTTCAAATCCACGCTCATATAGGTACTCAGACGTGATCTGACTGAAATGAGTTGGCAGTATGGTAGTCTGCTTCTCTAATTGACGTTCTTGTTCCATATTAAATTTTGAGTTTATATCGATGTAGTTTTGTCGTTATATCTATATAACATAGTATTAGTCAAAATTTAGTGACAATTGATGTTTTTCGTCATATTCGCGCTGTTTGTCACGCATGCTTTGTTTCTTGGCTTCATTCAGATTCTCAATGAAACGATCTATGGCTCGGTCATTTTCAAAAAATAAACCAGTTACGCAACCTTTGCCATCTCTTTGAATGGCAATTATATCACAGGGAGGTACGCTTACAATGGGGTACATATCATTTTTCGTTTAATTGCTTCATCAAATTTACCATGTCGGTCGTATACTTAGGATCGACGTCGACGATATTGAATCTAGGATCGTTGCGGAACTTCGACATAGTAAACACTGGGTTGTGTGATACTAATATGATTTGACACTTGTATGTCTCAATGAGCTTTGGCAATACATCTTGATATAGATAGACTACAGTTTCGATATCCAGACTCTTGTCCATTTCATCGAAGATAAGGGTTACAGGGCCTTCTACAGCATAATCTGGCAGCTTCTTAAAGTGGGCGATAACATACTTATACGTATCTCTCCATACGTCACTGTTTTCATGCTTACGCTGAGGTTCTAATATACTCTTCATACTCACCCCATGGCCAAGTTTCTTCAAGACCTTGGTTAATAGGTATGTAGTACGCTGTCCTGCAGAGATCTTGTTCTTATTGATCACCCAACTTAGCTCCTCTTCTATAGATCCGAGTACAGAACCAACGAGGTCACCAATCTGTCCGTATGACTGGTGGTTTTGGAAATTATCATAATAGATGGCATTACCAGACCAATCAATAGTACAATCGTTCATCTTATAACGATCGATGGTAAGCTCAATGTGCTCTGGCTTAACATCCTCATCGAGCTTCTTACGTAAGTCGAGCGGCTCGAGCATAGTAGAATAGCCATCCTTAATAAGCGCGTTACCAGCGAGTGCACTGAGAATGGTTGTCTTGCCACTACCATTCGGACCAAAGATGATATTGAGACCAGGCTTAAAATAGAACGTATGACCGATAAGGTTCTCGGAACAGCCTTTGGTGATGTACTGTCCTTTATGCGCCTTATAGAACTCCATATCCTCTTTATACTTGGCCATATCGGCTTCGTACTTCTCTTTATTGAATTTTCGCACAAGGGGAGTATGCCAATCGTCTGGAATCTTGTGCTCATGACTCCAATAACACCAATTAGACTTCAGTGGACGCTCCTTTGGAGGTTCGTGCTTGCGATATATGTAACCATGTCCCTCAGTCGGGAAACTAATACTGTTGATCATAATTTCACATTACATTTTGTTGCGATTTCTTTCCAGATTCCATCCCAATTTGTTTCGTCGTACTTTTCGGAAATCACATAGATATCTGGCAGGTGCTTCTTGAATAGGCTATCCGGCAGGTTGTGATACTTCCAGGTGACTTCCCGAAGCATCAATAAGCGGAATACAACAGTCACGTAGCTAGCTGTCTTCTTATTGATCTTGGGGTGTTCATTCTGTAGTTTATTCAGCCACCAATTCCATTCACTGGTATAGCTAAACTTGTCACCCATGTATGCTCGAGCTGCACCTAGCCAATCACAGATGAGCTCAGTCGCATACTTGTACGGCATCTGAAGCGCTACCGTACCATCATCGTAACGGTCCGTCCAGTACTCGTAATGATGGGGATTGCGACCTTTGTGATGCTGCCATGCGAGCGAATAACCCTGATCCTTCTTGGCTGCGGTAATCGGTGAACTTGTGCCCTGATAATACTTAACCGATTCCCAGAACTCAACCGGGCTAAATTTAGACAAGTCGTGTACGATGCCTTGCCAGTAGAGTCCGCATTTGAAACAGTATCTCGCAACCCAATACTTATGGGTGCAAATCTTGTGAAAGTGGGCGATGACATTTTTAATTGAGATGGGCATGGTATACAAATGTATTATCTTGTGAAACGATTCCACTAACCGGCCAGAAGTTGACGAGGACGATACTATTTAGATTATAGTGTAGATCAGTCGTAGTGCCATCATGCCACCAGAATTTAGGTTTCCGACTGTTAATCCACTGTGCAACCGCATCTTTCAGTGCCATTGGGACGTCTTCGGAATCAAACCCTTCGCATCCGTGAACCTCTATGATGACGTCATTCATTGGCTCCCATTCCTTACATTGATGCAAGAGATAAAACGAAACGAGATACTTTTGTGGTTTTTGCATAATCAAATCATATTAGTCTACAAATCCGGGTCTGCGTACTCGAAGTATCACCATGACCTCACGGTCGATGTCTACCGGACCTTGTGCATTGGTGTACTTCTGGAAAATAAACTCGCGACCTTCAACAACGAATCGAGCTGACTTGTCGTTTTCACGAACTGAGATTACTTCTCCTACATTAGGAATAACTGGGAAGGAATCTGAACAGAATAGCATCTTATCGCCATGGAAGACGCTGACTGCGGTTCTACGTGTCATAATTGTTTATAGTTTAGTTACTAATTCATTTAACTCATCACACATCTCTTGACTTACTCGAAGTAAATTACGATAGTCACCACTCATTGCTTTTCGATTGTACTCGTCGATGCGTTCGGGACTCAGCCCACATTCTTTCATAGACTCACAGACGTAGTGCATGATTCCGAATGCATTGCCATCAATACCAATGAGTGTATACTTCGGCTCGGCCTTGGGCAGCGGTAAATTAGCTTTGTCTTCATTATGTATGCCGAACTGGAAATAACACCACAAACCGCCGGCCAAAAATGCAAATACTGCTACAACAATGATATAACCTCCTGACATAATACTTAATGAATTACTTTGATTACTTCTTTATAGTGACGAGGATAGAACGTCTCTCTGATGACAATCTCATCCCCTTCTTTAACTTTGCTGTACACATCATAACCATACCACTCCTCCAGGTTTTCACTATGCATGTAGTACACTTTATAGTGATGCCGCGTTACTCTATGCCCACCTCGTCCTGGGCCGTGACCAACCCAATGGCTGGTTGTCCAAGAGTGACGCTTAGTGACCTTGCCGATATACTCTATTGGCTGTGAGTATCTGACCAGAGTTGAATCGCCTCTGAGGTCGTACTCCCACACGTAAATAGAATCTTCAGTCATATGGTCGATCCGGTCTCGCCTGCAGCTATTCAAGCAGACTAGGCAAGTGCATGTCAATATGAATAGAAATATTTTTCTCATATGTCTATATGCAAACAATTTGAAAAACTTTAGGATTATTGTACAGTAACTTCGTCAATTTCCCAATTCTCGTATTTGCCGCAATACTTGATCCAGGATCGATCACACTTTTGCTCAAACTCGGGCTGCTTTTTGTTGTTGAAGTATGTATCTTTTTTAAGGCGCTCAAGAGCCTCAGTGAAACCTACGGTCAAATGACCAACAGCCTTGTGATAATCATCGAATATCCTCGTTTGGGTGTACGGTGCCCATAGTTCTGAATCAAAATTACTACTAACACTGGTGTAAACCAGTACGTATAGTGATTTCTTCTTATTATCGTTTTCCATGACTATGCCTTGTTAATATATAGACTTCCAACGTATGAGTTTTGTCCGCGCAATTCAATGCCATTTGCGAGAAGCTTGATGACGCTGGCTTCTTCATCTGTCAACCACATCGGCACGTCACAATGGTCCTCAGACGCCAGCGTGACGATGTACTTTTGACGCTTGGGCTTGGGATCATCTGCAGCATCTACACAGGATGATATGTACTCAACTGCGGTGTCTAGATTAGCTGTATCGATTGGGTCTTTCTCTCCGTTCCAGGAGATGAACAACTCAATAACATTTCGGATTTCACTCTTTGTCATACTCTTTCAGGGTATTCTTCGTGGATGTACTCAATCACATACTGCCATACATCGACAGTATAAATGTAGTTTCCTACACGAACATTTAATCTGTAACTATTCATCTTTGTATTTATTTTATCGCCAATCCCAATGGCATTCTTGACATTCGAAACGATCCACAAACATTCCAGCATGACAGTGTACTTTCCGGGACCCGCATCGTGGGCATTTCCACATGTCATTTGGATCAGGCTTGTATAGTTTACTCTCAATCTCCCACTTCTGCTCTTCGGTAATCTTATCTAATTCGTAGCTATAGAAGCTTTTACGAGTGCCATTATTGAACTCGGCCTCATACAGCACGCGACTACCCTCGTAGCTATCATACACTCCAGTGATCTTACCAATAATGCCCGGCTTACCGAATGGATTGTATCGGTCTTCATATTTCTTCGCGAATACTACGAAGTCACCTTCTTGAAATTTCCGTTTCATATCAGTACAGTCCCCAAGCTGTTTTTAACAAATCTTTGTGAGCATTAGCGAAGGCAACTGCGTCCTCATGAGTCCGGAAGTATAGCGCTCGCGATTCGGCAAGGCGAACCAGGATGCACCAACGATGTTTCGACATAGTAGAGATAACGTACTTTGTCTCTTTGTCGTTGTCCCAATCAGGTTGCCACCCGCCAGTCCATACGTAGCGTAAGAAGATCAACTTACCGAGCGCGAAATATTTCGACATGAGTTCTTTGGTCGGCATACACACTCCGGTAGAAGCCGTGTTAAATAAATCTCCACGTTTGCAGTGTGTGTCGATGATGTTCTCGCTATCGGAGTCTCCAGCAATTCTGCGATACACCTTGCCAACAAAGTCTCTACAGAGTTCACCCCACGTTTTTGGCTTCATAGCCATCAACTCTTTCTCCGAGAACAGGCGCAATGCGAGCTGTTTAAGTTCAGCATTACCAGAGTCATACCAGCATTTTGCGGTCTCTAGAGATACCTTCATCATGCGGGTAGTTGGCGTTAACTCAGGTGCAGGCGTCAGATCTGGTTTATGTATAACCTCAGGAGCTGCTTTAGAAGGGCGCAGATCGTATGCAGTTAAGCGAAGTAGACGAGGACAATCGGGGAACTGAACGAGGTATACGAACCGGTTGTCATGACGCTTATCTGATACTCCAACGACGGTACCTATTGCATGTTGTGCACCTGGGCGATAATTTTCTGCTCGAGTTGGGTTGATAATCACTTGGTCACCGGGTTTATACTTGCTCCGCTTCATATCGATGGGAGCTTTTGCATTTACTGTTGGCCTTGGTGTTAATCTGCTAATCTTCATATAGATTCATTTTTAAAAGTTATGCTACTTTTTCGAGTAATTCTCTTAGATGTTTCCGTGCTGCAGCTAGCTGTTTTCCAATAGAGTCAATCTCTTGCATTGCTAAGAATATCTCTTTGCGAATCTCTCGATTTGAAACCATGCGAGGTTTATATTCGCCACGAATGAAGTCGACGATATCAAACTCACTTTCACTCTTCGTGAACAGAGTGCCTTTTGAGGTGAAGAACATGTGTCGATTTTGGCTTTCGTAATGGTAAGCGTACAAACCCGCCGGATCTTCATAAGGTTCGATTGCATCGCCAGGAATCTCGTCGCCATTACGCATTACGAAATAACCTTTGATCTTGCTCTTCAGGCAAGCGTTTACTAAAAATTCAAACTCTTCCATATTACAATACCTCGTAGGATTTGGTTACTTTTACAATTTGAATGTGTTCTGGACCGAGATCCACCCATCCACCACCTTCTCCTTGAAAATACCGAGTGATATAACCGCGATTTCGAAATGACACCAAATCATCATCTGAGATAGGCATCATTGTCCCTTTACGAAGAGATGCGGTACCTTTCCTTATTCCTTTGTGGAAGCGCGCGAAATACTCAATTGTGGGCAGCATCTCGGGAACTGACGTGGTTTCCAGCTGTGTCTTAACGTTGGCGTAGATACTATCCATTTCAGGATATTTACGCCAATGTTCATCACAATAAGCCATGCCTCGTTTTAAAAGCTCCAAGATACGGTCTTTTTCTCGATCTTTTAATGCGATGATATAATTCATATACTAATATATTCAATATGTTATATCTATATACAAAAAAGAGGAAATCTTTAGGGATTTCCTCTGAAAAAAAATACAAAGCATATTATGCATATCTCATCACAATCATCGGGCGGCGTTCATAACCTTCGCCCTTATTTGGGTCACCCCGCCAGCACCAGGAATGCGGCTCAACGGCTCCATTGATCTTTTCTGCAGTCCAAAAAATACTTTCGTGAATGCATTGCCGAATGGTGCCTTGATAATACTCAATCTCTCGTTGAGCAGGAATGTGCCAGCCATTATACAATGCGAAATCTCGAGCGAACCTCATAGAGCACCAATTGTGACCTTCTTTCATGAAATTGGTACAATCGATTCGCGAAACCCAAGCAATTGGACGTCCGTGTTCATTCAATTCAAGCACGAATGCTTTGCGACCAGCAACGGTCACTTCATCACCCACTTGAGCCTTCTTAACGGGTTCTGGGTTCAGTTGAGCAACTGGGAACAACTTCAACGCTATCTCTTTAAGTTTACCACCCAATCTCCACCATCCACGTGCTTCAGTTAGGCTCACGTTCATCGTCTTGACAGGCTCCTCTGCCGCCTGCTCCGATATGATGACTTTGGTCTGTCTCATCCAGGGGTGGGGTTTGAGATGCTCGGCAACCTCTTTCTTGATTTCCTGAGCCAACTGTTTGTCATGCTCTTCGATCATCCTTTTGTGAGAAGGTCCATATTCCACCAACTCTAACTGATAGGAATAGAACTTCAGATACAATGGTGTAGTGCGACCTCTATCCAGTTTTGTGAAGTTTACTGCGTAACAATAACGTCCAGTGATGTTCGAACCATAGGTGTGGTCTACGCGACCAACGCATCCTTTGAGTGTGGATGCCGGGATTCGCGTGTATGAGCCGTTCTCAGTAAACGTCCGAACCCACTTGATATTTGGGGTAAGCTTGACCTTATCCCCGACTGTGAATTTTGTGCTTGGTAACATACTTATTTTGTTTTTGGTATATAACAATATATGGCTATCTCAGATGTAGGGATGCACATGCCGGTTCGATCTTGGAAGAATACAACTCCATCTTTCATTACGAGTTGGCCACTGAGCTTCTGTTCTGCCTTGGTTTGAGTCGCCTTAGTTCTGATTCGCATCGGTTTGTACAAGAGTATACCAGGTAGCTTAGAACTCAATGTATTACTACTTTCTTTAGGCCAAGGTTTGAACGTGTTATAGGCCTTGCAGCCCTCTACGCATGTTATGCACTTATTTTTGCCTGTTGACAAATCTTCAATCAACCAATAATAGTCTTCATCTGTCACTTGTACACCTTTAAATATACCAATCTCACCATGGGTAGTTTTACAAATATCTCCCACGTGATACTTAGCCATCTTGAGGATATCCGGGCGTCTTTTGAACATCTTTTTAACCTCCCAGCGGTTAAGGTCAGCCGGCTTGAGGTTGTACTCGGTGATATACCAGATATTGGAATCATCCTTAGCCCCACAGAGTTGTCTGTAGTAGTTCCAGTGGCGGCACACATCCAAGTACTCATCCAGCGTTTCAACTTCTATGTAATATGGTTTGATTTTCATTAGGCTTTAACAACTTCGTGTCTATATGGGTCTGCTGCGAGAGGAACTGTTTGTAAACCTAGACGGTTCATCCATTCATATGCAGCTTTTTTTGTTACAAAATGTGTAGCAGTATCCTTATTGTCTACATATGCATACGATGAACCAAATGATTTATCTTGTCCGTCCGAATTTAACTTCAAATAATTGGTGTAAATTGGAACGTCACCTGGTTTATAGTCCTCAAGGCGATCATAAATAAGACGCCGAATTACATACTCATCAGGCATGTCGTTCACTGGTTTATCATCATTTTTGATCACAGGCATTTTTATCAACTTCAACGAATTCATGTCGCTATAGTCGAATGCAGAACTACCAGTAACATCATATGAAATTATTGAGTCTAGTGTAATTGTCCCGAGATTGTCCACACCCCATGCACGTTGAGCACCCCATAATTGAACACCTGCATCAATCATCTGTTTGACGAGCTTGCCTTTCGGTGTATTTAATATCTCGAGTGATGCATAGATGCCGTCATCCTTCATTTCGACATTGACTACCTTATGTGAAAGATCCGATAGGTTCAACCCATTGGTAAAGTCATATTGAGACTGCTCCAGCACACCTCCAACGAATGCACCGGAGTTCATTCTTAGTTTGAAATCTTCAAATGCTTTTTGCACACTCTCCTTAGTGTACACTCGACCGTTGCACCCCCTACGATCAAATGGGAGTACCATGCCGCTTAAAATGTATTTTATCTCTTGTTTCATAGCCTTATTGTTTTAATTGGTCGCCATACATACCGCCAAAAACCAAAACCCTGATCTTCGTACCTAGTAAAAAGACTTCTGAATTTTCTCCAATGGTATTCCAAACAGCTTAGCTTACGGATCACACGATATGAGTCTTTTGCATGCCCAATCACCTTAACGCCGTGCTGCTTGCATGCTATCATCTCAGGACTGTCGTGGTATACATTACAGCGTCCGCATATCCCAGATGTGATATAGATCTCACTGTCACATATAGTGACCTTACCAGTCAGTTCTTCTTTATGCATGGCAGGCATAACCAGTGTCGGGTGATCCGACAGTCCAGCATGAATAGTGCCACTGATGCGATTGTAAACGTGTTCTACTAGTACAAGGTCTCCACCATTGCACTCATCCCCCATAGGTTCAGTCAGATGTTTGAGGACTCCCATATCATTCAGGTAGTTTACTGTAGAACTCCTTGCGCGACATAGATTGATACTTATCCTCACGTCCCAGTACTACTTGAGGTCCATCCATAGTGATCTGACCATCTACTAAACGCGCGTTGATGATGACTTTGTTGCCTTCAGCATCGATATCCTCTATCTCGTGCAATTCATCAGCCAATTCGAATAAACGCTTGGATCCCTCAAATAGCTGCGTACGGAAATCAGTACGTAGACCATAACAGATGACGGTGATGTCTAACTCCGGATTGTCTACCAAAGCAGCGAGATACGCCACTTGTTTGGAAGATAAGAACTGAGCCTCATCCACAAGGATATAGCGAATGTATTTTAGATTATCCTCTACAAACCACTCTCCGTCTTTCCACATCAAACATGGCAGCTTTTCCTGAAGCGGTCTAGAAGATATATACTCACCGTCCCGTGTATCTGTAGCAGGTTTAAACACGAGATATGGTATGTCTTTGTTGCGCAATTTGGCTGCGAATGCGAGCAGCTGGAGTGACTTGCCGGCATTCATCGCTCCATAGTAAAATACTAATCTATTCATATTCTTCTACGATTTCTTCATTGTATTTGCAACCGTCTCTATCATTTTTAATTGCATGTTCAGCCTCTGTTAGAGTTTCATAGCAACCGTCTGTCCAACCGTCTATGTTATTGAAATTATACCACCACAAAAATCCTAAAAATCGTTTTTGAGCAATATATTCAGTACGTGTAATTGGATTGATAGATTTACCATCTGAATTTATCTGCCAATATGTCTGTTCTCGCTTTAGAATCCTATATCTTTTCATTATAACTATTATTTTTACCAATCTTCTGTATCTGTGATGTCCTGTGACTCACCACACTTATTGCACTTGATATTGACCAGTGGGCCGAGGCCTCCGGGAGTGATAGTGTAAGTGAACTGCATACCAAGCGTTGAGAATGCGAGCTTGCCTTCGCGCTTGAAATCATCACGATGGTTGTGCTTCTTTATGAAATCACGGGCGCGTTGTGTTTCTACCTTACCTAGTTCGAAGACAATATTATCATTACCATCAGGGTTGCAATATTTCTCATGCAGTCCTTTTGACGGCTCATCCCAGGTATGGCCACAATTGCAGCACTTGACTGGATAAACGTCTTTGGCGGGGTTTGATGATTTTATCGCTACGCGTTTTTCTGTGACGAATCGACGTTTCCCAGTACTGTTACCATTCTCATCGGTTTCAATCACAATCTTTGTCGTCTCTTCTTCAACCTCACGCGGTTCAAACAATTTGCGCTCGATGTCGTTTGAATGCACAACAAGTTCAGCCTTACAATGCGGACAGGTGAGCAAATAGTGCGGACTATGATATGTATTGAAAGCTTCTTGGCGTGTTTTCATGACACATTAGTTTATTTGATTGGCTGAATAGTGACTGTTACCTCTTCTTTGACAAAGTCTTCGACGTTGAAATACTTTGAGTGACCGAGGTGATTAAAATCAGGCGCATCTGGATAACCTTTTGGAAGATATGCTCGAATCTCATTACCTACAAACCCATAGTTAGTTGCATTGACACCGGAGGTGTATATCTTTCCAGTTAGATTAAGCCTATACATACGTGACTTATAGTCCAGATATAAACCCGTTGGAACGTGTTTTAAGCGATATGGAATCATTTGCGTTGCTTGTCATTTTGCCACTGACCCTGGTAGAGGTTACCCACCGGCTCAGATTCGAAGATCATAGTTTGAGCAATGCGAGCACCGCGCTCGATAACGATTGGATACAACACTTGCATGAAGAATCCCATCTGCTCAGTTTCAAAACCCGCATCGAATTGACCACAGTGGATGATAGCGCCATTACGGACGAGTGAGCTACGAGAGATGAAACGCATAGCAGCGTTATTCGGCATCTTGCACCCCTCTTTAACGATTACTTCATAGTAACCGGGTTGCAGCGTCCATGCTTCCGTGCCATTTTCACTTTCTTGTGGAGCCACCTCGTAGCGATTACGCAAGATAGTCTTGCCTTTTGCCGGAACGAAACCATGTTTACCGAATTGATCAAATACGATGATCTTATCCAGGCGTACGTCGATACCCTGCTGCTGTACTCCTTCTTCGCTGAAGTTCGTGATAATGCCACGTTCAACGATTTGTTTTCCTGTTAATTGCATAGTTTACTTTTGTAGTTTAGTTAATATATCTGTTTCTACTTCTTTTTTAAATTCCGTGCGCAGCCAGCCCAATAGGTTCGTCTTTATCCACCCGATGACAAACGCCACGACTTTGTTGTCCTGTTCATCCACGTATTCTTGGATGGCTTGAAGAGTTTTCTCTTGCTTCTTCTGCTCCTCGGTCTTCTCTGGTGCTTTGAAAAGAGGAATGATCTTCTGCTCTTGACCCTCTACGAGTACCGGAGCAGAAGATTTACCCTGCGAACTGTCTAGCCTGGTATAGTTCACGCCGGATCCCCCTGTTCTTGTTTGATGCCATTCTGGGCTTCGGCCTGAGCGCGTTCGTGCTCAGATACGATACGATCAAACTCCTGCGCTTTAGCCACCAGCTGTCCAAACTCAAGTAGAGTTACAGTGCTGTATGTATACAGGATAGATGCACACTCGTTAAGATTAGCGTCATACTCCTGCTCGGCCATAGAGGTTCCATTGAGGCGCTTGATGGCCTCTTCTGCAATCTGATCGAACAACTTAGCCTTAACCTGCTCACTTGGGTACATGGCTATGAACTTAGCCTTGATGTCCTTTAGGAGAACACCCTCAGTAACGACACGAGTAGTGTCGAACAATTCGCCTTCTTTGCGATAGCGTACGATAAATGCTGCGTTAGTTTTCATGTTTCAATTTTGTTTGATTTAAAATATGTAAAACATGCACGATTTTTAGTCATACATGTCTCTAAATTTGATCACATTGAGTGAAATTTGATTCTTGATAGACTCCGGCAAATCCTCTTTAAAGAAATCATCGATGATAGTATTCGGTTTGCCAAACTCTTCAAACATAGCCAAGCCCTTCACACCTAATTTTACCGGGTAGCCCGTATCCATACTACTGATGCCGCTATTCGGGTTGCGTGGAGCTACATAGAAAATCTTTTCAAGTGGACAGTGGGACCCAAGCAGGTGAACATAGGAGAACATATTGTTAATGAACGCCTGGTTCTTGAGAATGAAGTCGACACGTCCTGCTGCATAATCCACATCTTCAGATAACATGAAGTCTGAATCAAATCCATACTTAGCGTAGAATGTATTCAGAATGCTACTCTGATAATCGCGGTCTTTAAACGCTTTCAAATGGAATGGGATGCAGATGCTGTTAATGCCCATTTTCTTATACTCGCGCATGCAATCCAGCAATTCGCGCTCATTCTTACCCTGAACAACAGCCATCGGATGAATGTCGCGGTTCTGAATTGGATACTTGATTAAAAACTCTCGAACTCCTTTGAGCGTCTGGGCTTTGTTACCAAGAATATCCGGTAGGATATAGTAGGTTGGTCTCAATGCTTCAACGTATTTAGCATACTCTGCTAAATCTAACGTTTCTCCCTTAACGAAAAACTCATAACCTGAGTTGTCGAGGATCATGATGCGATCCGGACGATTCTCGCGAAGGCCAAACGCCCAATCATGATACTCTTTGCTCTCTTTGAGAAGATGGAACAGTACGAGTTCGAATTGATTGATATACACGCTTTCCTTGAGCATGCATAATGGTAATTCGCAATTGGTTTTCATACTATAAATATATTTAAAATAGTGACACTTGTAAGCTACCGTCTCTACTTAACAGTGGCATTTTGTTGGCTTCTAATATGCGGTTGATCGGATCCAATACCGTTTGTTGGAACATAGTAGCACGATCAATCGGGGCATATTGTTGAGACCACTTTGGAAGGTTAGCTGCTTGATATGCAAAGTATCGTGTCTGTGCCTTCTTGTCTTTCACGGATTCCTTGATGATATACCACTTGACTAAACCACCATATATTGGTTCACCCATCAGTGAGTGATAGTTGCGAATCTGGTTGTATGTAGCCAAGGCGCGTACGTTCCAAGGTATAGTGCGAAGTGGTTCGTTGGTTTTTGGATCAAATACGTTATAAATCGGACAATTCCCTGTATCGTCTTTGACACACTTGGAGTACCCATTGACCTTGATAGATCCACTAATCTTTTCAATATCCGCAGTTTCCCATAGATCACGCTTCTTCATCATTTCAATATTGAGCTTCTGAATAAGCATCGGATCACCGGCGTTACTTAGCATGAAGTGGAATAGGTCACCAAGGATCTTACGACTTAGTTTTGGGAAGGATGCTTTTACAACCTCGAGACCTTTGACTTTTAGTTTGAGGTTGTCCAAATCAAAGTAATCCCCTTCTTTCCACAACAGGATCTGTGCATAACGTTTTTTCACATCGCCCCACACACCTGCTCGGTTAAGAGTCTCTAACTCGAAGTTATGAACAGACTTGCCAAAACGAGTGTCATAGTAGTTGGCTATGTACTCTCTATTGTGAGCATCCATAAACTTAGTATTGATGCCTACGATAATGTCTCGTTTCTGGGCTACTGAGAGGTCTTCGTATCCTTTGATAGACTTGAGCAGTTGATTGTATGAGATATATAAGCTATCAGTATCACCATATACTACTGTAACGAAACTGCGTTTGTGATATGCATCCGGGTCCTGCTCGGCTGTGATTAAAGTAGCGTCTTCCAATGCCTGTTTAGCCTGATCTGGATCTACTTCAATACCCAACTTAGCGTGCAAGTCAGTACTTTCTACCCAATGCTCTCGATACCACTCTGGGATATGCTGCTCCATCTTATGGATAAGATTGCGAGACTCACCAGTGATATCGTTAGCCAATGCCATATTGAACCAGTAGAAACTCTGGTGCGACGATCCGCCATACATCGAGTTCATCAACAACTTCATGGCTTGCTCGTGGCACGAATAATACGTAATCTCTTTTTCGAGCTCGTGTTTGAACGCCTTGAGCTCGTCGAATGAGTATTTGTAGAGATCGTCTGTAGATGCTGCATCGAGACCTACCTTCAGGATGGCCTCCTGCATCTCTTTGTCATAATCACGATGCTCGAGCTTGGTACCGTTCAAGTAGTGAGTAATATCCCACACGACAGTAGCCTCCATGCGCTTACCCAAATACTTGCTAAAGTCACGATTAGACTTCAACTTAGCCTGAATACGGCGGAATGAGTAGTCCTTATCATTGCGATATACAGATCCGTTGACTGATACGAAATAGTTGGGGTCATGACGGAAACGCTCCAAGTACTCGTCATTCAAGAAGGTGCCAATCAATCGTCCAAGCTCCGGTTTCTTAGCTGTACCGGCGTTGTGGAATACATTAGGACCGATAACGATATACGAAGTGTTATTCTGGTACGGTTTGAGCTTCTCATCGTCATAATACGAGCCGATATAGTTCTCGAATGATAAGTTGCAGGTGCGGATAGTAGACGGATATAGAGACGCGAAGTCATTACAGCACACATACTCCCATAGACCGGGAATGGGTATCTTAACATATGCGCCAATAAGTCGTCCGCGCTCCGGATTCTCATTCGGCTCATATACAATCTTCATATCACGCTCGTAGAAATCCTGGAATACCAGAGACTCCGTTACTGCGATTTTACTGAAACACTTGCCAATCTTTTCTTCACAGTATAGTGAATACATATAGATGTGGTCTAGTGTTTTGAATCGATAGTTGATAAGCTGAACAAGGATACTATCGATAGCGTTGTAGTAAACGTATCGTGGATAGTCATTGTTATAGAGATCCTGCAAACGACCATTATACTCAATCTTATTGATACCCATGGACTCATTGGCTATGTAATCCAAGCTCAATGACTCTTTGATGGGCATTACGACCTTATCCTCATCCTTGATAACCTGCATCATATCGATGATCAGGGTGTGTTGAGGCATAGGCAACGTAATCTTGTTATCACGGATATCTGTGTATGTCTTCATCTCCATCTCGCCAGTGCAAGAGCAAGATTTTAATGAGATGTATGGGAAGTAATTCTTAATACGGTTGACGATATATTGCCAGTCGAAGAAGATACAGTTCCAACCAGTCAGGATCGGCGCTTTCGCTACTATGTTTTTCAAGAAGAAGTTGAGCATATCCTGCTCGTTCTTGAACTTCATGTACTTAAATGCCGGCTTATTCTGAAGCTTCAGCTCTTTGAAGAAATCCGTATTATCTAAGTAGCTATCAAACTGGTCACTAACCCACTGCTGCTCGTCTTGGGTTAAGTCCCTCGTCGACAATACAATACAGTTCAGTTCCGGCGATACTATAGATATGGTAGTAATCGGGAATTTACCTTGTGCTGGATCTGGGAACTCATCATCTTCCGGAACCCAGGTCTCAATATCGAATGTATATACTTTGGGGAATGTTTTACCTTGAAGAAGGTGCTTGTGTGCATCACCCAACTGCTTGAAGTAATACTTGAGGTCGAACTTACTTGGTTTTTCAGTCCAACACGCATCACATCTCGCTCCATCCCATGTCATGAATGGTCCAGTTGGTGTTTTATAGAATGTGCGGAAACGGTTGACGTTGAATTGCAACAGCTTCTTTGCTCCGATCTTATCTATATAAGATACATCCAGGCGTCGCTGTCTCTTGTCGTAGTTATAGTCTAATATCATAAGTTATGCGTTCTTTCGCTGTGGTTGATCTGCCCAGTATTTGGGGCTCGGGTTAAACATAATTTTAGTTAATTTAATATATAAAAATTGGGTTTGAACTTTATTATTTATACATGGAGTATACTAACATTAACATACTGGATGGTGATAGACGTTTTCGTTATATAATTGAATATGTCAACAACGCAGAAAGCAATGTCTCGGACAACCTCTGCTATGTTATCGGTGACGAACACGTCATTAACGACAAACTCAGATGTGATATGTTCCAGACTGGTTTAGAGCGATTCCGTCGTTTCAATAACTATTGGGAGAAGTATGATGGAGAAGTTATTGATGTGAATACTCAAGACAATTACCTGCCAGAGCATTACAACCTTAGCTCAGTTAATATATACTTCCCAGATAGCTCAGTAGAGACATACGACAACAATAATTTGTACATGCTCGCTGTTAATACCTGGGTCCACGGTCATATTGTATATCTCGGTACTTATTTATTGGATCGTCGCAATGCATTAGCATGTAAACGTGAAACGAAATTCATAAATCGTCAGTATCATGAGTACATCAATGTGAAATTTTTGGACCCTTGGCATCTAATATATTCAGATGAGTGGAAGGAATTTAGGCAGCATGTGTGTGGAGAAACTACTATAGATGACCATGAGCAAAACAACACAGGTTCAGTTCTTAACTTCACACTATATCCAGTTGTTGAAAACACAGAGGGGCAGTACGTCAAATTAGACCCATATATTGGAGGCCAAAACGCTATAAACATTGCAGACAGTATTAGTGATTATATTGGGTGCGACATTGCAATAGCACCTCGTGAAGACGAGCTTCGTGTAGATGACAAAGAACTTTGCGTGCATGCTTCGGTTCATTTTAATAAGAGCTATCAAGAGGGTTCCAGCCAAGTGATTCAGGACCTCAATCAATACATGAAGGAAACATATGGTGTAGATGGTAGTTTCCACATCGATTACAGTTTAGTTGTGCTAGACAGTGATAACATCTATAAGATCATCACTAAGCATCGTGACTTATTGGATTGTACATTTACTCGAGAGGAAATTGCATTTGGTGACTGGGATGGATTTAAAGAGGGATTAAAGTTCTCATTGGATGTTAGTTTATACCAGGAGAACGATGGAGAGCGCGAGGATTATATGATACTCCACTCTAACCAAATAAGCATCACACAGGATGTCATGAAGTACTTCATCGACACTAACAAAATTGAAATCATACCAAAGACTATAAATCTAGACTTAGTAGATATGAACAACTATACGATAAATGCAGTCAACAAGGTTGAGAAGAAAATCATACAGGTAGATCGTCCGGATGACAACAAGGCGAACTTGATTAAACCTGCATATTTCCGTGCTCGTGAATTAAAAGAGCTAACCATACATCCAGCTGTAACGGAGAACATCTGCTTGAATCTGGATGCATATAAAGCACGTACTACACGTTTCTATCTCCAAATTGAAGGAGCCACTTTCGCAGAGTATTCCAGAATCCCATCTGGAGTAATATTCAAAGTAGTTGGTGCTAACCTCCCAGGCGAAACAGGAGAAGGAGTATGCTACTTACTCAACCAAGACAAAGAGTTGATTACAACTGGTAAATACAAATACGAATCATGATTGATTTCAGTTTAGCAGAAGGCAAGGCAACGATCAATAATGATATTGAACTGCTCAAGCAGCAGATTGATATCTTATTTGATACCCGGGATATGGAGGTTCTCGGGTCATGTTACTATGGTACTGATTACGAGACGTTCTTATATGACCTTAGTATGTCTGCACCTGCTATTGAAAGTGCAATACTAAACGATTTATACCAGTTAGAGACGTTTGGTTACAGCCCAAGCGTTCACGTCGATCTATTTGAAGGGACTGAAAATGACATCATACTAGTCAAAATAGATTTTGTTAAGGATTCAGACAATTACGAATTTACATTTAAGATATCATGAAAATTTTCAGATTGTTAGATGCTCGTTATGCAAACTTCGTCACAGCGGTAAAGAATTATTTATCCAAGACGCTTACAGATTACGAGACCTCATATAGCAACAGCTCTATCTTCGGCCAGCTGATCAATGTAGTTACTGCAGCCATCCAAAATAACCAATTGTATATTGAGGACGCGATGGTTGAGCAAAATAAGTATACTGCACAGCGTAAGAAATCTGTGTATTCTTTAGCACAGCTATCCGGATACAACCCATCACTCGGAAAAGCTGCAGGCGCGCAGATCAAGCTCACATACCAACCAAACAACGCACAAGAACTGAGCCTTATCGTTAACAACCATCAAAGGCTCACATGCACGCAGAATGGTATGACGTATAATATCATCCTCCCACAAGAAGCTATCGTGGTTAACCTGGACCGAGATAATAGTTCTAAATATCTCTATGTGGTAGAGGGTCATTTTGAAACTCAAACTTTCATTTCTCGGGGTGGTCAGCTATATTCTATCAACGTGCCATTCTCTGGAGATGCAGATATTGACTACCTAACCGTCAAAGTAAACAATGAGGTGTGGGAACGAGTTGATAGCATATACGACATGAACGCGGATGGCAAACAGTTCATAGTTCGTACCTCACTGCATAAAGGATTCGACGTTATATTTGGTAATGAAGAGTTTGGTCGTGCGCTAAAAGAAGGTGACGATGTCGAAATCACTTACTTAGTGCATGATGGCGAACTTGGAAATATTGACTTGAATGTGGAGACATATTTCACTTTCGACGACATGCTGAAGGATATCTCAGGTGAAGAGGTAGACGGCAACTCAATATTCCAAGTGACTTTAGCAACACAAGACTATGCGACCTCTGGTACGAACTCTGAAGACAAGGAGCTCGTCAAGCAGATGATCGGTTACAATACTCGTTCTTTGGTGCTATCCACACCGCAGTCATATAAGAACCTCATCAGTAAGTTCTCATTCTGCGGTTACAATCGTACTTGGTCTGAAGTGGGTAGTTTGGTGGTTAACTCACTAATCATTCGCAACTACAAACAGCAACTAAAAGATGGTAAGGATTACTTCAATCTAGACGAGAGTGCATTCACACTATCATCAGCACAGAAGCAATCTATATACAACTTCATCAATAAGTCCAACAATCAATTGGCCGGTGTTGTATATAACATATACGACCCAATTCTTTGCAAATATGCTATGCATGTGTATGTAAAGCTTAAATCTGGCAACTTTGACCGTGATTATGTAAGCAATAAGATTCGTGTGCTTGTTGGTGAGTTCTTCTCTGACGTGAATAATGATATGTTCATTCCAAAGTCTGACATAGTACATCTACTCAAGTCGAACATTGATGAGATTGATAGTGTGAATGTGTACTTCCTGTCAGAGCGTAATGAGTCTGCTATGATTACCAGTCAGTATGTAGACGATCAGATTACATATGACATTGCAAATGGAACATACAAGCACAAAAAAGAAACTGTATATATCTTCGAGGGCGAGAATCCTAACTTAGGCCTAGACAACCACGGCAATATCCAGTTGGAGAACGACATGCAGTTCCCAGTACTGATGGGCGGTTGGAATTACATTTCCGGGTCTAACAAAGAAGAACTGACATATATTGACGATCCATTGACAATTGTGTTTGAATAACATGAACAGAATTGAAAAACAGGGCGCTACTTACGTAGTGTATGCTAAACGCGATACCGGAGATGTACCTATCTTATTCACTCCGGACAAATCGCAAGCGGAATTGATGTATAAATACATAACCGAAGTATGATAAGATTTGTAGATTTAGAAACCAGTAACGTATTCAACGGGAACAAACCATATGTGTTCTGGATGGATAAGGAGCAATCAATCAATTTGCTATATACAAAACGTATATGCGTGTTGAGTGATAAACCGGTCCTTTTGATGAATATGCAAATCAATAATGTATTTCGGTTTGTCAATATGCAAAATCTGGGTGAATTTGCTGATATCAGTGTTAATGATTTTAATTATAAAAATCTGCAACGCCTATACACTAACAACTATAGTAGTATCGGTGTACAATATGGTACTACCGGTTATTTTGTGCATATGATTTATATCATTGCTCAATCTACTGTTATTGGCGAATTTCATGAAGACTTTAGTATCGACGACGAGACATTTGAAATTGCGGCGGACTTCTATGCAGAGGATGAGAATCTCAAAATCAACTTAGCTAACTTCGGAGTTGAGATACCAGAATCTATACAAAATGCGATCTACGACGTTAATGTCCATGAAGAAGCTAATGACGATATCACACTGAACCGTAAGTACAAAGAGCTGCTTCTCAACTACTGGAGCATCGTGGCTAATCGCGGTTCATACAAATCTTTACTTAACTCTTTGGCGTGGTTTGAATATGGGGATATCGTTAAGATTGAAGAGATATGGAAACATCCTGAGATAAGTCGAGAGATGTATTCTCGTGCTGATTTAAACCAAACGCTAACCACTGCAGTTAAGGCAACCTTATCTAAATTCGCTAAGACGACATATATCGGACTCTATGCGGCTATGGAGAAGTTTGCTAGAAACGAACATGGCGAGGTGGTTAATGACCACTATTTAGCAGAACGTGGTTTCTGGGGCGAGGATACACCTGCACTTGAGGCACTGGCTATGAGATGGACTCGCGAAGAGATGAGCCTCAAGATGCACTTACTCGGCTGTTTCTACGAGGCTTACTTCATGCCGATTCACTTGGACCTATTGCAGTCTACTATAGAAGACGTAGTCTTTACGAATACTATCAAGATACTGCCTACACACAATATTAACCGTTTTGATTTCCTTTCTAACTTCGATTCATTCGAGTGTAATATCAAAGACGGCGATGTGTTCCAGTTGGGTGATGTAAGTGTTCAAGCAGGAGATATGCTCAAGAAGCACTATATTGACGAGAGCGATCCAGATTCTTACAAGACTCAGATGGCAAATGTGATTGAAATTCATGACGAATCAGCATGTCTTGCCTTTATAGCTAAATCGGATAATAGCAGCATAGGACTGGAAAGATTAAGTTCAAATCACACTTTAGAATATAGTTTCGACAAAGAAAATTGGGATGTATTTGATATTGACACAGTTATCGATCTCAACAACGAACAAATCGTATATGTAAGAGGTATTCTGGAGGAATCTATAGACGATGAGTATACGCAGTTTAAAATGTCTGGACGCATTGCATGTAGCGGCAATTGCAACTGCTTGTGGAATTATGAGGATTCAAATGCACAATTGCTACCATATTGTGGATATAACTTATTTAAAGATTGCAGCTCATTGCTCAACTGTCCTGAATTGCCATCTACTAAATTGGCTGAATACTGTTATTACGCCATGTTTTATGGTTGCAACAATATCAGCAAGGCTCCGATTTTGCCAGCAACTGAATTAAAAACAAGTTGTTATCGCTTTATGTTTAGTAAATCCGGCTTGACAAAAACACCAGAATTGCCTGCTACTCAGCTCTCAGAATATTGTTATTATTCTATGTTTGAAAATTGTGCTAATTTACTGGAAGCTGTGCCAGTGCTTGAGGCAGATCAATTATACGATTATTGTTATGCATGGATGTTCTATGGATGTTCATCACTAACAATCGCACCGGAATTACCCGCAACCCGTCTAGGGAATTATTGCTATAGGAGCATGTTCTATGGATGTTCATCACTAACATCTGTGCCAGAATTACCCGCAACAGAGCTAACATATGGATGTTATATGTATATGTTTGGAGGTTGCTCTTCGTTGCGCATTGCACAGGATATATTGCCCGCAACCAAACTGCCCAGAGATCCTCAATATTCTGGAATAGGTGGCCATGGATTGAGATTCGATGATGAAAGGTATTTCGGTGTATATACTGGTATGTTTTATGGCTGTAGAAATTTAGAAACAGCTCCAATACTACCTGCAAAACAATTAACTACCAGCTGTTATCATGCTATGTTCTATTATTGCACTAAATTAAACAGAGTGGTCATGTTAGCTACAGACATACAAGACCAACAAGTATCTGAATACATAGACGATCTGAACAATTTGCTGCATGAAAAAATAGGACCTTCGGCGAATGCGGACGCACAGTGGTTAAAGAAAAACACTACTATTATTTGGATAGACCATAGCGGTACAGTACAAAATCGCAGATGGTGTATAACCCAAGATGTTTATAATCAATGGTGTGCAATAGATACTTACTATACCCATGTTTCTAATAGAGAGCTGGCAGTATTAACACCAGAAGAGATAAACGAAATCATAGAGCAATATCATATAATATACGACGAATAATATGGAGATGGATTACAATGATTATCCAATATTTGGAGTAGAAGAAGAGTATAACAAGCAAATGGCTCTTCAAGGAGAGCGCGAGACATCCGGTATTGTAAATAATCGCCTGAGAACATTCATGGTGAATAATTACAATGGTATTGGTGTGGTTGTGCCTATTCGTTGTACTATGAATGGCGATAATGACGACTTTGTTAATAAGGAGATCATCACAGTAATCACTTACAAAGCCGACGACCCAAGCAAGACTATTACACATAAGAAGACCCTGACTAAACATGAACTATATCATTGTGTAGATGGTAAGATTCATGTGAATTTCAACTTATTACTCACTGAAGAGGGTGAAACTGTGTTGAATATGGGTTTCTATACAGCCGGTGGTCGTTCATATGTTCGTTCTATACACATAACTGTAGCAGGCGACACCCTATGTCGTATCCATCTATATCGTGTCAAGTCTAACTGGAGATTGAACATCAATGACGATGAGTTAGATACTCGTCAAATCAGCGGCACCAACGACTATAAAGCCCACATGGTTCGCCCATTCAATAGGTATATGTTCTCACACGTACGTAACTATGATGAGCGCTTGAGGGACATTAAAGACTACAAGCTGCCAAATGGTGGAACCGACTGGGTGAAGAAAGAGCATTTCATGGAGGTTGCCGGCTTCCATAGATTATACGTGCCGGGCGTTTACTACACAGGCAACCCAGGTCAAGGCGATCCCGACTATTATGGAATACGCCTCAATTACGTAGTCATTATCAATCAGGCGGGTTTGGATTGGCTGAGGGAAAACCACCCAGACGAGTACAATGATTTAGCCGTGTTCAACGAGGCGACTGATATTACATCAAGCTCACGTAAGTTCGACTTGTATATTCGCCGTGTTTTGATCGATCCAGACGGTGATCCTGAAGACCCCAGCAATATCAAAGATAAGTACTACACATTCATCAGTTGCGATTTTGACTACGATGAGCAAAACGGTCAATACATATACATCAAGAATGCAGTCCGCGAAGCAGCACAGGCAAAGACTTATGAAGGCCAGTCCATTAAAGTCATCAGAAATGGCGATGGATTCTTCCCTCAGAAACACTACCTGGAGGAGCTTGGTGTAGGTTTGAAGTATAAGACTGATGAGTGGGGTAATCAGATCTTAGACGACAATGGCAACCCAATATACGAAGGTTTATCAAGAGGCGCTCGTTTAGAGGATTACACCATAACTAACAAAGATACCGTGGTGGCTATTCCTGAAGCTAAGTACAACGGACTAACGATTAAAGATGCCGAATGGATATTCATTAACAAGTCCGCAGTTGGCGACGAGCGCGAGATTAAAATGATATCTACTAAGGAACCGTTTGTTGGGAAGGATATCAAGAAAGCGTTGGAACCAGGTTTCTACGACGTGATATTTAGATACAAAACTGGCGATCAGCCACACGAGGTACGCTTGAATAGCGCATTCCTCAAGAAGTAATAAAAGAAGAAAGATCTATTCTCAGGTTCTTCCGGGAATAGATCTTTCTATTTCTAAATGTTTTAGCAAAGTTAATAGGATGACCGTAGAGCTCGATTTCTCGATCCCTACTTTCTTTTCGCACTCGTTTGAGTGCTTGAATCATTATGTCATCCTTTTTGTTCTTCATCTGTTTCAATAGCCATTATGCTATCTACGAATCTTGCTTTGCCATTGTCATCCAAACCACACCCAACAAAGAATAGATCAGAGCTGTCCTCTATACCGAAGATCAGTTTGGTAGTTTGGTTTAGTTCACGGCGAGCGCGTGCTAATAGGGTTACAAAAACAACTTCTTTCGCCCCGAAGCGCTCTAAGTATATCTTCTCGAGGTTGCGAGTAGTGGATCCAGAATCGCAGAAGTCGTCGACGATTATAACCGTCTTGCCCGTGCAATCGACATTAGGCATATAGTTATATATCAACTCGCCTTGTTTGTCTCCACTGTATGAGCTTACTTTGATATTGGCTGTGGTCAATTCCATCAGCATATCATGTGCAAGCTTATCCAGGATCTTGTGGGATAGGAACGCTCCGCCTTCCAATACTGTTAAATATACACAGTTTTCAGCGCCTCGATTTTCAATGAGGTTGTATACTCGATTGGCGAGCTGCAAAACTGCAGTTTTTACCTCGAATCGGCTATATATCGTCTTATACCTCTTCATTATTCAGTGATTTAATAAATGACCATACGAATATCACTATGAACACAAGCACTGCGAATCCAAATGAAATGCAGAATGCCAATGTTCCGAGACTTGCAAATAATGCCATTACGGACATTACGCTGAATGGGATTCGCGATTCGTGAATCGCAGGACCTTCAATCCAATCAATCCCAAGCCATCTGTAGTAGTCCATGAGACCCTTGAGGACTTTGCAGTGATTTGGTTTGTCACTGTAACGATACATTCTCCAAATTGCACTAAGAGCATACACTACTGTGGAGAGTAACAAAAATGCTCCAAGCCATCCAATGAGATAAAACATCACTACGACGGCTAAGTCGGAGAGGGTGATTGCTGCTAAAATCATACTTATATTGTTTTAATGGTTAAGTACCCCGGGTGCGACTCGAACGCACGACCGGCGGGTTAGAAATCCGCTGCTCTATCCACTGAGCTACCGGGGCAAATGTGACGGACTAGCCGCCACGGTCGGTTACTTAATATACGGATATGGATCAGCACTTACTTCTTTAGCATTTTTCTTCAGTCCTGAACCATCTCGGTTTGTGAAATGTCTATCCACCTCAAATACTAGCCCTGTTCCAAGTTCCTTCACGAAACCTTTTAACCATAAATCATATGTACCTTCGCCAGAGAATGCATCAAAATTAGTAGCTATAGAGTCATTGACTCGCCTAAGTGCTTCTAATTCCTTGGTTTTCCCTCGTGCGAGGACTTCACTTTTGCTTGTGACCTTCTGCGTGGTATCATTGAACAAAACGGTATCGCCTACATTCAATGCGAGCGCTGCCTTTCCGTCCATTGCATACTTACCTTGTGGGAATGTCACTTCGAACTGTCCGTCGCCGTCTCCAGATAACTGGACTCCGTATGCCAATCCGAACTGTGTTCCGCATGAGGTGAGCATGATACTACTCATCACTGCAATTACGAAAACTAAAAATTTCTTCATGATGTTTGAATTTATTATGTTAAAATATAATAAAATTATCTCCAAAATTTATACGTATAGTCGAACCCTTGAATACTCCAAATCTGCCCATCTTTGTACTTGTATTCGGCCAATTTAAGCAATTGATCTGGATCTCCTTCTAGTTTCATTCGACTCATGCGATATAACCGCTGATTAGTCGTCTCCTTGTCTAATCCACCGAGTTCTTTGATGTATGGGCCTACCTTGAGATAGGTTAGCATCTGGACCCAGTACGAAGCCCCATGATCAATCATATCCTGAACATCCTTACGTCCTGAGTAGACTGCAATGTTCATCCACTTACCCCTCTCTGTGGTCCAGTCACAATAATATCCGACTATCTTAGCCAATCCATCGTAATCGGCATCTCCGCCCATTAGGCACAGACAAGTACAGGCGCTGTTGGCATCAAGCAAACGATACAACTCTTGTTTGGTTAGTTCTGTACCAACGTCCTCCCAGAGGAACTTACTGTGACAATCCGGACAGTGAATCGGACAGTTGCTGAGGTTGATACATAATGTCACCTCATCTGGTATCTCCGAGAATGTTACTTGGTAGTTATAGTATTTCATAAGTATAGTGGTGTTATATTGTAATCTTTAAATTCTTCATAGATTTTCTGACATGCTAATTGAAACTCTTCACTCGGATCATCTGGATTATGAAGGTTGGGCACATATACATAAAACTCAGATGGGGTGCAATTTGGGAATCTCTTCTGAATAGCTAAAAATTCGAATCTCCAGTCCCTCATGACTAGGTCGCATCGCAATCGTTTCTGTCTAACGAACGTATCGAACAGCTTGGCTGCGTCAGTCACTTGTTTCAATATATCCTCATCGCACGTCTGTATCATATAAAAAATATACTTCAGTTATCTTACGGATGTTAAATATATGGCGTCGGATTAAGTCAAACATGAAGCTCTTAGGTAATCCTCTGGGAGTTGCATAAGTCTGCCATTCGAACTGGAACTGACTGTCCGGATTGCGATTGGGAACCAAGTACTGGAACACCAAGCTACCCCCTGCGCCTTCCCATTTAGACTCAACGTGATCCTTATACTGCATTTCAAACGATCGCTTTAAGTTATCCTCAAACTCGATCTCGTGCATGTTACCCTTCACAACCTTTGTGTCATCATCTTGTATCATATATACAAAGTATCTGGGATATCTTTAGTGCTTCTTCATTGCTTTTGCAAACATAGGTGCTAAACTGGCAGGTACAACGACGTAACTAGATGATCCATACTTTCGTCTTCGCTCTTCAATAGCGTTAGCGGTATTTAGTATCTTGTCAAAGAGCTGACGAGACTGAATCATCTTGTCTTCTCGATCTAGTACTTGTTCATCACTTGCTTGTATCATAGTACAAATGTTTGAGGGCTGTTTGCAATCATTCGTATTCGAGAGATCTCTTCCACAACAGCAGAGGCATCTTCGTTGTGGTCCAACCCACTAAATCGTGCTGTTAATTCGTCTTCATATCGATCCGATTTGATACTCAATCGCTCACCAAGGACTTTGAATTTGACATAGAAGTTGTGTGAGCTCGCATATGATCCGTCCCAAAACTCATGGTCAACCTTTTCTGGGTCCATGATCTCAACGTTGTATCCCGAACGAATCACAGTAGACTCGCGTAGGCCCCTCATTCGCGTCTCATCATCAGCCTCATACGTGGTGTACTCATATTTCATATATAAGGGCTCCGGTAGATGTTCACTAATCCACTTGAGGCCTTTTTCCATATACTCGTTAACGATATTTGCATTCACATATACCGGGTATCCACACATATTATCATACACGTATTTCGTATACGAGCGACGATTGATGCTTTTGATACTAAACCTCATCATCATCTCGGATATGTGGTTGTCGCGATTGAAGCTTCGATCTAACGCATTTATCTTACCGGCGCCTGTGAAGAAGTCGTATATTAAACGAGCCACCTCTCGTCTCATATGTGTACGAGACACTTCAAAAATTACTTTTTCATCACTGTCCTGTATCATCGTATATTGCTTCTAATCCATATTCTACACTATCCATCCACTGTATATTTACACCAAACTGCCTCAGTTTCAATGCTAAGTTGTTCTTAGTCTTCCAGACTAATCTCTCTTCTTTTATAACACTCCCATCATCTCGAACACCTACACATACAAGTTGCTCCTCAGTATCTTTTATCATTTCCTCATACTCATACTTATAGAACTTGACCGATATCACATGATCGTTGATGTAATAATGATCTCCTCCAGGAGGTACTACGAGTATTGGTTCGCTGAATATGACTCGGAATAGACCAGTCACTTCAAAGTACTTATCGTTACTATTCCGATTCGCATAGGAATGGTTAAATGCATCCAAAATGATCTGATCCACTAATCGATCAGTCTTACCTATTACTATGTCATCATCATCTTGGATCATTAGATTGCTTGGTATACGCTTGAAGGAATTGTTAGCTTATGCGGAAAGGTAATCTCTCCTTTATCTCGTTCCAATAACAATGAGAACCCAACTAATGCGAACACGTCAGTTACCGTCTCTCTCACTCGTATAACATGCTCTTTCCAAATAGCTTCTCCTTTCTTCCTAATGTAATATGTGAAGTCCCAGCAGCCGTTGCATCTATTCACGTAGTTGGTCGCTTTCTGTAACTTACAAGCTTCCCTTACATCCTCGGCGAAATGAGAATAGTTAGTTACTTGATCTATTACTATACTATCATCGTCCTGTATCATTGTGTAAGTTTATCTGTATCTTTACAAACATTTCGTCTCTCTCATGTGGAGAAGCGTACTTAGCCATCTCTATGACTGTCTTATTGTACTCTAACATGTCCTGTATTTCAGACATCCTCTTGCGCACGTATACTTTGAAGTCGTCATTGATGTTCGATTTAACCCACTGAGGACTAAAATGGATTGTGTGCGGACGTTTACGACCACCATACGTTATAAGATCAACGCTAAAAGTCCAACTAAGCTCTCTTCCATAATTATAGCGGATAGCATTCTCAAGCTCTTGATTGAGTAAGCTCTCGAACTCAGCACCTTCTCGTACTTTCTTCTCTACTATGTTATCATCATCTTGTATCATTTCGGCATTACTATTCCAACGGGCTTGATGAGATATGACGGTACTTTGAAGTATGGCGGCGTTTTACTTGGTTCTTTTTTATCGAGATTATTTACTATAAAATCTACAATACAGGCCGCTAATCTCTTCGGTAATGCAGATTTCCCTAGTTCGGACCATGCTATCTCCATGGTTAATTCCTTTTCAGTAGTGTCATAGTTACAGCCCCGAAAACGCACAGGCTCGTCAAACACTAATTTGATTTTTGCCTTCACATGCGCCTGATATTTCATATCACCATCAGAGTAGCGTTGGTGTATGATACTCCGTCCCCGAAGGTCTATTGACTTCTGGTATAACTCTTCACACATATGTTCTAAGTGCCACCGGTTCATTTCCTTGGCAGACTTAGCCATTACTTGCTTGTCGTCGTCTTGTATCATTTCACTACGTAGTGTATTGTCTGATACGGTAGTTCTCGTATCGGAGACAGTTTTGTTTCGAATGGGATAGCATCGTTAAAGAGCACCGATAGAGCAACCTCAGAGTCTGCTATGTTCTCAGTAAGCTTGATAACGAATTGTATGCTATGTACTATATATGGATCAGTCAACTTTAATCCATCGCTGGTGAGTCCAAACTTATCAGACATGAAGCCTACGATAACACTGCCGGTCTCTTGCTTAAGGTTAGTGTCGTATATCCCAGTCTGATTGACGTTCTTTATATCACTATCCACGCGGGTGAGAGTCTCGCCATAGATAGCATTCATGTCGCGAATGAACTCTGCAATCTTACCCACGAGGTTGCGATACACATCGTTCATGTAAAATATAGGTTTGCGCTTTTGGGGGTTGGCTACAAACTTATCCGTAAACTTGAGTATGTACCGCCCGACATCACTACCCTCCTGTTGAAAAGCCTCAACGCGGTCAAAGTCAAACACACCATCGAACGAAGTCTTGAACTGCTCAGTGATGCGGTGACAAACCCAGTATGGGTTATTCTGGAGATTGCGCTGCTCAACAATATTATCGCTATCCTGGATCATATATCTATATCCAAAGAATGCAAAAATCTTTAGTTATAATCGTGCTTCATAACGGTGCCAAGGATCCAGCACACTGACTCTTTCGATTAACACGTTGTGCATATCATGTTCTTCCACAGGGTATTTCTCCTGTATCCGTTTTAAGAGCTGTATATAAATTGTGTCGATGAGGCGGATATAGTTATCAGCTGAAAACTTGCGGACCTGCTTGTTGAACTGGAATTGTTTCGGGATGTTCACAGTTACATACCCTTTGTCTTCAAATTCTAAATCAGGATCGCGATCAACAGTATAGTCCGTGATGATAACAACGTCTACCTTCTTGCCCACAATAGCCATTGAGAACACACTTTTCACAGATAGGTCCGCATGTTCCTGGATCTCTTTGCATATGCGCATGTATTGCTCTAAATTACGCCCTAATACTTCATTGTCGTCATTTTGAATCATGTGAAACTCCTGTATAACTAAAGTGGAATGAATCGTTAGTTTCTTTTATGGTGCCGTTCTCAAGATCGGCTTGATCAATGCCGAGCTTATCGAGCATATCTAACATACCAGCGGCATTCACACCAGCAGTGTCGTAGATATCGCTAAGATGATTTGCTAATAAATGGGTTTTGGTCACCGATGGACCTTGACGCCACAATAACATACTCTTGATAGACCTGAAGTCCTCTAAGTTGTAGTGACGTTTACTCATATAAGCAACAATTTTATCCAATATCACAGAAGCCCAGGAGGTCTCATTTGCAGATACTGTCCAGTCCATATGAACCCATAGATCATCTGGTATAGTTACATAGATGCTCTCATCATTCCGATCCTTAGTCTTAAATGATATCTTGATGCTATCATACGGCCCATACATCTCACTACGAGGATCGCCGGGATTGCTTCTTTTTACCTCTGTAAGCTTACTCCACAATATCGGCATATACCGCATAATCTCGGTGGTAATCTTGAGGTGATTCTCATCTACGCCAGATTTTAATATTTTCTCATCCGACTCTTGTATCATAAAATTTGATTATTGCACATTTATTTGCGATTTAACGCGCGATCTCATCAAGGCTGAATAGTTCTTAACCTAAAACGTTTTAGCGCATTTAAAATCAATTTTATCTCACCTCGAAGTATATGAAACTACCATCTTTCACCAAGTGTTTGAGGTAATCGGATTTTCGATACCATCCATAATGCTGGATTCTGATGCTATCATCTGTCATATCAATAACCTTTTTACCAATTACATTGGAGCCATTTTTAACGAGGATAGTGCAGTGACGTCTAAAACTAAGATTGCGCCAATGTTCTTCTCTCCAGTAGTATCCGTACCAGATGACTGCTGCAATGATAAGCAGCGCTATAACGATTGGGGTTATCATTTTTTCTTGAGTTTAGATTGGATTTGTTTTGAGATTTCTAAGTTACGTTTACGCTTCTCCTCCATTTCCTCTGGATGAGTATGGGCGTATTCGATCTGCTCAGTCACAAAGGACTTCGGTATTTGCAGCTTCCAGTTGAAGTAGTGAGGACACATTAGGAACCAATGTGGATCCCGGGCGTCGTCAATACACTTGCCTTTCATGATACAAGTTTTCTTGCATACCTCTTCTTGAAAGACAGGGACATCTTTAACGTCGTATTTCATATTACTTAAGGTTGAATCGTTTGAGGTATTCTGAACTCAGCGGATAAAACACACCGTCTTCACCCATGTAGTGACTGGCGCCGAGCACAACCATCAAGGACATGTTATCTCCATCCTTGCAATACTCAGGAAAGTATAGCGTTATGGGTTTGTTGATGCCATGAGCGTAGCCAATCTCCCAAACCGTACCTGATGTGCAATAGTGACTGCCGTACATAGCAATAACCATGTCACACGAGTCAAGCTCCTGCACATCCTTATCTCGGACTGCTTTAGCCCATTGGTAGTTAGAGAAGTTCCAAGTGCCGTCTGGTTTTTGAAAATCTCCAGGAACCTTGAACTCCATTGGGATGTATAACTTTGCGTTCGGATACTTCGTACGCACTATCTCAATCATGTGTTTAAGGGCTTCGCGCTCACGAGGCTGCGAAAATGGCCCGGCAATGTATATCTTCATAATCATATATCTATATATGCACAAATTAGTAATCTTTAGAAGTAAACGGCTGATAAATTAGTTCATTCTTATGTTTCTTGATGTAATTGAATATGTTTTCTAAGATTTTCTGCTTACCAAACTCTATTGGAAATTCATACTCATCCTCTTTTTTACCAACTGATCTGAACGCATCTCTCTGCTTGTTCAGGGCAAAGTTTCGCGTGCTCTCCCGGTCTCTTAGAGACATATTAGTTAGTATTATCCCAAATTTCACCGAGCTTGGTTCTGTGTAGCCATACCTTGGATCCCTATTGATCCCGCGCACAATCAGGTTAATCATGCAGTCTGAGAATTTGATAGCATTAGTATATGGTCCAAGCATTCCACTAGATTGTATTGTTAGTTCAATTTGCCGGCCTATGATCGCATCCAATACTCTAATGGAGAATCCTTCTAACCACTCAGTATAAGTCATATCGGGCAAGTCTTTAATACCAGATGTATCCGGCCAGCCACTAGACCAGTTACTTTCCCGTTCTTTTGGGATATATAGTGTGTCTTTGGTCTTCTCCAATATTTCGTTGTCGCTATCTTGTATCATCTTACTTTCAGCAAATTTATTTCATACAAGCCATATTTTTCGTATGGATATTCTCGCCCGATTTTTCTGTCTTGTTCGAATATTCGGTCCACTATAAATGCAATAGTGTTAATCACATTCTCTTCTAACGAGAGCTTCATATCATAGTGCCAATCTTCTGGAATGTTAAGTCTGAGAAAATCAGGATGTCCATTATAGTAGACTACTCGAAGCTGCTTATATTCAGTCTTACCATACACCTCTAGATCTTTGCCCACAACTCTAACATATGCCGGAAGTTCTTTGGTGATCTCCCGGTATAATGTTATGCCCGTAACAGATTTGGACAATACTTCACTGTCGTCGTCTTGAATCATGCTTTTTGGAAGCTTGTGGGTTCCATGAGGAGCATATAGCTGTGAGACACCTTGGTTACTTGACGAGCCTCATCCCAAACGTATTTGTGGAAGACGTGAGTCTTGATCACATTCGCGGTGAAGTCGTGATTCTTAACAGTCGCACCAAGCTCGCGGCCGGTTTTCGTAGTGAGGATCGGTTTGTAGATCCAATAGTTCGCCCAGTGCGTCGGGGCAATAGACTTCATTGGAAGGTTGAACATAGCCACCTTAACGTTGTGGCCATCTACGATAGCGTTAGCTGCGAGGTTGCCATCAATGCCATCGGTGTTATTCATCGCACTGTTGTTGTAGATGTTCGAGGTGAAGTGGATGAGCTTAGTACCGTCGAAGTTGAGCTCCTTGTCTGCGTCTTTAACAGTCACCTCAACTCTGCGATCAGTAACGATGAGTTGGTACTTAACAGGGTCGATATCATCGATCTTACGAAGTGAACGAGCGCTCGACATGAGACGATACTTACTAACGATGTCGAAGTTGCCGGTCTTGATATCGAAATGACGGCTGCGATCTACAATAGTAGTGGCTACCTCAATCTCAAACCAGTTGTCTTTAAGGCGCACGCCCTCATCCAGACGCTCACCCTTCTTATTGAACTTATACGGGAGAGAGTACTGCGGGCCGTAAGCCGTGGCACCATAGTGAGAGATGTCTGCGTTGTCGAAGATTACATGGCAGCGATATATCAGCTTATCGTCGTTGTCGATGACGTTAGCAGATGCGGCTTGAACGATCTGCTTGGTACGGCCCTCACCGATCTCCAAAGCGAATACGTTGGTAGTGAAGTATGCTCGACGGGTGCCCGAGAACTTTAACATGTCCTCCGCTCTCTCCAAAACGCTGAAATCACTGTCCTGTATCATATCTGCATAGTTTTATGTTATATATCTATATACAAAGAAAGAGGAAATCTTTAGTGATTCCCTCCTGAATTATAGACGTTTTGGTGTTATTTCCTTATGACCTTTTCTGCGTGGTCTATTAGGTATTGATATATATCTTCAGTTGCTATTCTAGCGCTGTGATTTATCACATGTGGAAATACTGAAGTTATTACGTATAACTCAGTTTTTATTTTTCGTCGTTGCGCGATTGATAGATAAGCAGTATTTTTCGATGCGTTGAATGTGAATCTGCAGATATACGTATCTCCATAACTCACATCGAAAGAGAAATTGTCAGATTCTTTACCTTTATTTGTAGTGAAGTTTACAGTTAGACCTTGTTTCTTGAGATCTCGTTTTACTTCCCTAGCACCGCCTTGAATGATCGACATTATAACCGACATTTCAAGTCCTTGATTCCCTGTTCCTTCATCACGCGTAACAACTTCGTCTTTAAATTTCACATACATTGGTGATAAGAAATTCCGACTATCGGTTGCAGGGTTGTACGCTCTCACATCAGGAATCAAGCCCAAATGCTTTAATAATGAATCGCAAAGGGCATACGTTGCGGTCATGGTTTTTGACTTATCAAGAACCTCAGAGTCATTATCTTGTATTGCTTCCCATAGCGGTCTCATTATGCGCCGATCATTTTTAACATGCTGTCGTATACATCACGTTTATCACCACATTTGATGAACACGCGACCACCATTAAACTCTGGAGTGAAAGTTACTTCATGTACTGGCATTGTGTTTTGACCAGGTATATTAGGGTTCTTTGTACGGACTGTGACTGCTCCATTTTGAGGATTGTATGAGTATACGCACTGATTAGCATTCAGTGAAAAAATATAACTCAATCTTTGAGCAAATTGCACATATGCAATCTTCGGATCCGAACTCGATGTTTGGAACTCAAGATATGGTTCACTGTCGTTTACAACAGATATCTTATTGATCACTCCAACAGCCTTTAGTGCAGAGTTGATGCAGTTATATACGAGGCTGGCGAAGCTGCTCACCATAGCGGCTGCTTGGTTCCTAGCCATCTGCTGTAGTTGTTCATCGCTCGGTTTGTCTACTCCCGGATTAACTGGAAGACCTCGCATTTGTTGTATTCGTTTATAGAAATCTGGATTCATAATAGCAATTTATTTAATATACAAGAATTACACATTATCTTCAATGATCTTGAGTAATTCCTTGTGTTTGAGAGCATGTCTGGATAGCTCAAATGGCATAAATCTCACGATGACATTATGACCGAATTTGTCTTTAGTCCTCACAACGTCGATGTGCCAATCTACACCGTGCTCCTCATCCTCATCTCCGAATCTCCAAGACAGTAGGTACTTGACTAACCACACATCCGGATTAACAGCCATCTTTTGTTGATCGTGCGATTCAATTGCAAATTCCAAATCATGATATTGCTTCTTGATCATTTGGTTCATCTTGCTAATTTCGAGGATAAACTGATTTGTCCTCCAATTGTCAAAGTACCAGGTTTCATCACCCACTTCTTTAACCCCTATCCGATTGTCTCGAGTTCTACGATCTAGTTTACCAAATACTTTTACAAAGCATTCAGCGAAAAATGGATAGAATAGTGCTTCTTTAGATTTGCTATCTACCTCTTTGTCATTATCTTGTATAGCTTCCCAAAGTGGTCTCATCGTTTTGACTGTAATTTATCTTTCCAATATTTCAAAATTTGCTCACGAGTACGTTTCTTGAATCTCCCCTCAGTAAATACCGCTTTAGACCAGGCCTCTGTTGGGAGAGGTGTAACCGCAGAACATAGCCCCGGAATATATTGACGCACACCAAAATCCATGCCGGCTTTTTCTAATTGCTCAACCAACCATTTATAATCGAAATGAGATAGTTCGTTTTTGAGAGGTTTATTGAAGCTTTTCAGATAGAATGGTTTATATATCTCAAATATACGTTCCATTATCTGGAAACGAATGCGTGGAGGGTAATAGTGAAGATTGAATCCGATGATACGTCTGCCCTCTTTTGATACATAATCACCAAAGAATATAACAACTGGCATTGCATCATAGTACTCCAGCTCCTCCTTGGTCTTCGGCTCGAAATAGTTGAACATAACTAACTGGCCGGGTATCATGGATCCGGTTTGGCGATGTTCATAATTATCAGTCAAGTACAAGCGAGATACTTTGTCACGAACTTTGTTGTTCTCCTTGTAGAGCTTTTGACTTCTAACATCCTTGCGTAGGTTATAGTTTCTCTTAGGTTTTTGGCCTACGTTTTTGGTTATGTATTTCGACGTGTCTCTCATCTGTCTAATAGTCTTTTGATATTTGTGCGGTTATTGAGACGTTGATTCCAGTAATCGAAGTAACCAATTGTACGATCGATATCCGATTTGCTGTCGTATGCAGTCAGATCGGTACCCAGAATCAATCTGTCAGTATCTACTTGGAATAGCTTGCGGGCGTCCACGTCAATAAACTTAAACGCATGCCAGGATAGCTCGAACCATAGATTTTGATATTTGTGTTGCAAGTCGACTGCACGTTTAAATGCTTCGGTGTGACTATCCAAAGCATTGATCCCCATGTGACAAAGGACTACTTTTCGCTTGTCGTTGCATTTGAGCAATGCCTCTAAGCCTTCTACTGCACTATTATTAGCTAAATCAATATGCACAAATATTGGTAGATCCTTGGTTAGAGGGTTTGCAGATATGTCGAATGCTAATTTGAAATCATCATAAGTCTGCTCTCCGCTGGTGTGGCCAATATAGTGTTTATAGCATTTGATCTCTCCTATGCACTTTACACGATCCGGATAGGCTTTAACCACCTTGCATATCTCTTCAATATCCCTGCCATTAGCAGCGATTGGACCTTTTTTGTTCAGCTTGCAATATGATTCAAAATACTCAAACAGCGACTTATCTTTATGTTTGATATCGCTGTTGATCATAGCAATCGACGAGTCGATATCGATAGCGGGATAGTCTTTGAGAACGTTATTCCCAAAGAGGTTAGCGTGGCTGTCACTGCGTGTCGCACATCCAAATAAAAAATCCTTTAAGTCTCTCATATTGCTGTTAATATAATAAGTTTACCACATGCCAGATTGCTGATAATTCTGCTGATAATTTGGCTGTTGTTGGTATCTTTGGTTCATAGCAGCATATATATCATTCATATTAGTAAATACCTTTGTTGGATCGAAGTACTGCCCATCGCTATATTGTTGCAGCTTCTGCATGTCAATCTGCCCTGGGTATGCCATAGGTCGAACAGGTTGTGCTTGCTGCGGTTGGGGAGATGGAGTACCAACCAGCCCAAGTTCAAGGCGAGATTCAAACTCAGATCTCAGATATTTGTATGCACGAGACTGTTTGGCGTGAACCATTTGAATCTCAGCCATCATAATATCGTCGTGGCCGAATGATGCCTTGTACGTACCATTGCCATTACTATCACTAAAGTTCTCTGCCTCAAACAAAAAGTCCACACACCTATTAACTAATACATCGCGTTCAAATTCATCTTTGAACATTTTACAGCCGATGGACTTAGTAGCTGTGTTTAGCTTGACACCCATCGTAAACTTAGTCATATTGTCGTTATAGTACTTGACTATGTTAGACTCATCGAAATTAGCGCAGCTCGGATACTTATTGCGATTCTCCATCAGATACATGATGAACAATTCTCCGTACGTGTTGTATTCCAAGCTTATACAGTGCTGGTCTGGATGTAAGTATTTGATATCCAATTCCATCAAAGCAATGGACGCTTTGTCGAGGTTCATTGTGTTACATCTGAACATACCTACACACTCATCTTTCTTACCAGGAATCATTCGGTTAAATAGGAACACAGTATAGTCCAATCCTACGCCCTCAGCCAAGTCTGCAGTTACTGTGATGAAGCTATTGCGGAGGTCGTCCATCGGTTCGAAATCAGGCTTCCAGAAGAAGTGCTCTGAACCAGTAACGCCAAATAAGTCCTTATTGACAAATGTGATAGCTTCGCGTTGTCTCTTGCGGAGTATCTTAGTGTTAATGAGTGTATTGGCGTTGATGTCGAAGTTAGTACCAAACTGTGTATTGAATGCCTCTTCAGAGCCATAGTTAGCCACCTGCATCTGGTGCCATGCCTCGTCTCGCTTCTCCCAGCAACGCTTCTCCGGATTCCATTCTGGTATCTCGTCCCAGTCGGTTTTGTAAGCACCAAACTCATTCATATGCTGCTCTGCTGCCTTGTATATACGGTAGAACAAGTCCAAGCCACCCTGTGTACTGGTTAGCATAAGACGTGCCTTACCTGCCTGGATGGTAGGCAGCAAGAAGTTGTACAATTTGTCTTTGATATTTGGTGCAGTGTGAGCCACCTCGTCCCAAAGCACGCAGTGTAAAGTGTAACCAATGCCTGCAGTTGGAGTAGTGGCCTGGGCGATAAGCTTGCAGCCGTTATCCAAAACAATCTGCGACTCATTCCATTTGTACACGCCAGGGCGTAAGAAGTACGGTAACTCAACGAAGATCGCCTTTGTCTTTTCCATAATATCCTTAGCGTGTGAGAAAACATCCGCAATAACAAGCGCATTCTTATCCACATTGAACAGAATGTACCATAGTAAGAATATAGATGAGGTAGTTGTTTTACCGCATTGTCGAGCGGCGAGATATATAGAAAGACGGTATTTCATTAAGTGGTCCAAATAACCTTCTTGGTAACCACGCATCTTAACCTTCTTGATGCCTTCCGGCGTCATCAATTTACAATATGTGTTGCTGAAGTAATGGATATCCGCGGCGCATTTCTTCCATTCTTCTATCTCTTCTTTTGTACGCTGGAATACGAGGTCGCCCTTCAAGATTTTTGAGTTGTTCTCGTAGAATGGATTCGCGACCAGCTTTCGTCCATCCTCCAGTCCTTTGATAGCAGCTTCGATGGTTTTAGTAGACCAGACTACACGTCTCGCCTTAACACCATCGCGCTCTTCTTTAACTGGATTAAAATCATTCTTCATATGATATATAATATGTTTTAATGCAATTTTTTCATAGTTTTTCTTTAATAAACACTGAAAACACACTTATTCTAGATCAAAATAAATGCATTTATATGGGTAAACAAAACGATTATGAGGGTCTAGAATCTGAGATCGGCAACCTCGGCGGTGAGGAGCAAGTCACCGAGCAGAAGGCTGAAAAGAGTCTGGGCAAGCTCAAGTACGATCACGGAACACGAAAAAGAGAATTGTCAGACGAGGAGAAGCGCGAACTTGAGGCGTTCCGAGCACGTTCGGATAGCCGTAGTACAATCGGTCGTGGAATGGGCGGTCCAAAACTCCCAATGGGTGACCCTGATGATGGAGTGGTTCCAGTTGGTGATGGATGGATCCCAGTAGACCGCATGGAAATGGGATTGCGCTCTTACTTCTATCCGGAGGATTGGCAATTTGCAGTTCGTCCTGCAACAGTCAATGCTATCAAGAACTGGACTAGTGTGGATGAGGAGCGTATGGATCAGGTTAACAATGCGTTCAACGACATGATCAAAACCTGCGTCAAGATCACGAGTTCAGAAGGTGGTGTATCTTGGGAGAATCTCAATAGCTGGGATCGTTTCTGGTTTGTTATGAAGATCCGTGAGTACACATTCACCCACGGTGAGAGCAAAGTTCAATTCACTGACACCTGCTCGGAGTGTGATGAAGACATTACATATGAACTCACGTCGGCTGGCCTGCACTACGAATATCCAGATGACGATATCATCGAGAAACACTGGGATGGCAAGGTGTGGAAGATCAATCCACGCGAATATGATGTCGATGCAGATGAGATCACACTATATCTACCTACTCTCGGCAAGGACAACGCTGTTATCACATGGGCTACTAATCGCTATCGTCAAACTGGTAAGGTGGATGAACATTTTGCGGAGGTTATTCCTTGGTTGATTCCTAAAGCATCTCGCGACCCACAGATGTTCGACCGTCAAATAGACAAGATTTATAAGGACTACAAGAGCTGGAGTGTTGAGTTCAACTCATTCATCCGAGATGTAATCCGCAACTTGACTATCATGCCGTCTAACAAGCTGAGAACAATTTGTCCATGCTGCGGCAGGGAGGCTGTCTCAAATCTTCGATTTCCAGACGGTATCAAGGTCATCTTCAATGTCGCTACCAGAGCAAAGAAGTTTGGTTCTCGATAATAACAGTTTGGAAAGGGCTTTGCTTAGCCTTTTCCATATCAATGTTATGAACCTAATAGTCAATAAGGTTCAACTAGCCAAAAACTTCCATATACAGCCGTCTGAGATAGATAACATGTATATGTGGGAATATGAGATATTCCTTAAAGAGCTCAACAGCATCGTCAAGAAGGAGAACAAAGAGCAGCAAGAAGAGCGTGATAAGTATAAGGTTGGTGATTATCGCAAGTTAGCTAATCCTAATAATGCGATGAAGATGGCTAACCAAAGTGGTATGAAAATGCCGAGTATGCCAAGCGCTCCAAGCATAAGAATGCCGAGCTCAGGATCGTTCAAGATCTGACAAAAAAGAAAGAGAACCGCAAGGTTCTCTTTTATTATATAGTTATATGAGAACACTTTGGGAAGCCATACAGGATACAGACGATAGAATCAATGCAAAGGCGGATAGTTATTTAGCTATTAGACGGATGGCTGAAGAGCTGATTGATACATTTGGAAAAGCTACGCATACAATTGATATGTGGAGTGGGGATGGTATTACGTTTGATAAGTACACACGTAATACAAAGGGTAGTGCTATGCTAGATCCTGAGTCATACACGACACCTCTTCAAGACGTAAAAGATGAGGTACAAACTTTGATTGATAAATTCAAAGCCGGATTGAAAAAGATCCACGGCGTCAAGAATATAAAGGATGCATTCACTAATGATAATGACAACCGCAGCACTATTTTCAAGAAATCATCTATATGGGTGATGGTGGAATTTGATAAGAAGTTAGATATGCCCGGGTTCTCATTTGAATTTGTATTTGAATACACGTCTACAGGTCATAGAAAAGCAATCGACATACGAAATATACCGGAAGGTATTAACTTCGTTGAGATGTACAGCCGCGTATTCTCAGACAATCAGGATAACGTTAAGCAGTTCAAAAAAATAATCGAAGAATTGGTATGAGGACTCTTTGGGAAGCGATTAACGATAATGACGAAACTGTGATTCATAACAGTAAACTCATCACAGACGTAGACACCCAACGCTATAAGCTGATGAAGCTATTAACGGAGTTCTTTGGAGTTAAGGAGTTTATACCTCACAAGAACTATCACGGCACGCTGATTATCAAGAGAACTAATCATCTCAAGATAAACGAATTTGCCAAGCAATTAGAGAAGCAACCTTTTGTTACTATGACCAAAGTAGATCGAGGGGATAAGTTAGCGAGTTATGGTTCAACTCTATATGTGAATAGTAATCTTGGTATATTGTGGTATTTCACTTTCAATAAGGTGCTGAATGCCATCACCTCGGTACATGATAGTGAAGGTGTTCACATAAATCTATTTAACTACATGAAACAATGAGACCGCTTTGGGAAGCCATACAAGATAGTGATGATAAGATCCTAAACAGATCAAAAGATATGCTTGGGAAGAATCAGCTGGAGGCGATGATGCTACTAATCATCAACCCAGTTGTAGAACTGATGCATAAATATCAGTGTAAGTACAATGGCCAAGATGATGCTACTAATGTATTCTCATTTGAAGAAAAGGATCACTACACCAATAACATAGACTCAAAAGAGGTTAGAGATGCAGTGATAAAGAGCATCAAATCATCCAACTACAAGGATATCATGAAGATAGATACTAAGTATGTATTGTTCATAGATTTCACTGATGAGGATATGCGAAAGAAATACCATAGGTCCGATAAGAAGTACAACGACCAATACGCACTGAACGTGGAAGTTACATTCCATTCAGGCAAGTGTTTTCTCAACGTATTCGGCAATAACACCTTCATAAGAACCTTCGAAAAATTACTAGATAAGCGAGCATGAGAACACTCTGGGAAGCCATACAAAGTAGCGACGATGACATAGCTGCAGCATCAAGCAAAAGCATGGTGCCGTATCGCATAGTAGATATATTCTGCGATGTATTTGCACACATGTATCGTGATAAGGATTCAAAATACGATCAAGGAAGTGATTATGTAGCTGGGCGTATACCAGTGTCTAACTATGACAAAATGGATAAGTATAAGACTGAGACTGAGCTGAAGAAGGATCTACGTAAGTTCTGTAATAGTGTTCGATCTGAGTTTGCTCCGAAGGTGCTCATCCAGATGAAGACTAAACGAGATCAGATACTCAGAGTGGTAGATCGAAAAGACTATCGCATAATCATTTCTATTGGTAGCGCCACATATGGGCTAACAGTTCAGTTTGACACAAATCCGACGGCGAAGGGCGAGATTCCGGAGGTTAATTATATCCGTGTGATCTCGGGCAATCCTGATCTCATAACCGCATTCCATAATAAAGTTAAATGATATGAGAACTCTTTGGGAAGCCATACAAGACAACGATACTAAAATAGATGCGATATATGAAGAGTCTCGTTTGTTGCAAGAGATAGCAGATGGACTCAAGAAGCATTTCAGCAACTACTTGGAAAACGACTCCAAGATTAAGAAGGTCGGATCTTGGTGCCCACTTGGTAGGGTAGACGATGACTTGTACAACAAGGAAAGTATAAAGGATACCGAGGACTTCATGATTAAAACTATCAAACAGATGCACAGGGATATCAAAAAGATACTAAAGAAGACGCTGGTTGATATTGAAACTTCAGTAGACAACTTCGGAGAGAATCACATCAAGCACTACAATCTTACATTGTACATATCTGGATGTGAAACAAAGCACCTGATTCAATTTGTATTACACTCTAAGAGAAATAAATTCGGCGAAGAGGTGGAATACATTGCTATTTGGACAAAAGATACTGAATTAGCCGATTTGATATGAGAACACTCTGGGAAGCAATAAATGATAACGACGATAAGGTACTAGACGGAGCTGATCTAGCCATGCTTGGTGCAGATGTTAAACGCGCTATTGAAAGCGTATATGGGCAGCTGTCACCAGATGAGGGTCGCCATGCTCGTCCTAAGTTAGTAGGTGAAGTAGGAGAGAAATACTTCCAGGATTACGAGTACAGCAAGAAATCCGGTAAGATGACTTATATTCATACTGATGGCACTGTTGTTCGAATCATGAAGAATGCCCGAAGCAAAGGCATAGACGTGAAGATGGAGAAGTCAGATCACCACTACAGTGAAGTGGATGAACGCAAATACTATATGACATTCACTAGAAATGATGTGAAGATAGAATTAACAATCATCGCCGACTCAACACGTAAATATGGAGTAGATACCATTGGCGTGTGGGCTGATGATGATGTCAAAAAATACCTACAATAATGGGATGCGCACTTAAACGAATATTACAGTTTCAGCAGGCGGTGAAGTTCGGGCCAATCCAAGCGATCGATGACAAGAACGTCGACGTGGCGGCTACATGCATGTACTCATGGAGCTCTGATGGTGTATGCTGGACGTCTTGGACTACTTATGAGAACTACTTGAAGATTGCTAAGAACATCGAAAGTGATTTCTTCTTACGTGTACTACTGTTCGGCGGATTTGACCGTATCTCACTCAACGGATTGTTCACTAAGTGCTACACAATTGTTTTGGATAGTACTAATCCGTTCCTTACTGATTTCTGTGGCAATGAGAATCTGTTCAATCCATACTGCAACTTAGACTGCGCGCTCCTACTACAAGAGCAGTTAGCTAACTCAATCATATGTATGTTCGGCATCCCTATCTACTACTTCCGCGTTGCCCCAGATGTGACTACTGCAGACTATACTTTTAAGGAGTTTGTGCTGCATAATGTGGTGGACGTTAAGCAAATCAAGCTGATGCTACAAGACGGTCAGATGCCAAGTTCTAACCCAAGGTTCACAGAGCTTGATTTTGATTGGCAAACGGATTGGGAAGTAGAAGTGGGCAAGAGACAGTTCGCTCAAGCCTTTGGTGACACCGCGTTTCCAAAACAGCGTGACTTCATATACATCCCAATGATGAAACGTATGTGGAGCGTGAACTCAGCTTACGATGAGAAAAACGAAGGACTGTTGTGGAGACCAACCACATGGAAATTAGCATTGGTTAAGTATAACGAACTAACCAACGTAAACACAGACAACGTGAGTGATGCAATAGACTCATGGTTGACAAACAAATACGAAGATACTTTCGGCAAATTAGAAGACACAGAGCAAAAACGCGAAAGTGGTACAGCTCAACTTTCCGCTCCAACGCATGCGTCAACTAACTTGTTTAATATATTTATGGAAGACGCAGTGAGACAAGCTTATACTAAAAATGACATAGCAATACTGGCCAAGCAATACAATCAAAAGAGTAATGTCATCGCCAGAAATATATATAGATTCCTTAACGAGAATGGCCAGGTGACTTATCAAGAGGGTTACTGTGGCGAGAGCGGTATGCTAAGTTTTATCTTGGAGACACCAGGCAGCACTGAAACAGCCCGCGAGATAGTACATATGGGTAATGTAGGAGTTCAGTTGGAGTTCCTACTTGGCAGTAGCATGTTCAACCTGAAATTCGGTGGATGCACTGCTGAATTAGAGCCATTCAATACATACCTTGTTGTATGCCAATGGAATCGTGCTACGTTCTCCACTGAGCTCAAGGTGTTTAAGTACACACATGAAGGTGATATTCCAATCTATAAGTTACGTCCGGAGATGTATTGGTTTGACCTAGACAATCCTATTTGTGACGCTGTCGGTGAATATAACAATGATTTCCGCGTAGAGTCTAAACAGCCATGTTATATATCTGGCTATCCTTGCATGATGACTAATATCAAGCTGTATAACCGTTATATGGGTGAAGATGCTACTAAGGAAGCGATGAAATATCTGACACGAAATGAGAGCTGTGTATTCTCCGATCAAGCCCGCCCAATAGATTCCGGGCAAGGATTTGCAGTAAGGTAATTAGAATATGAGTATATTTTCTACACCGGTTAATTTGATGTAGTTATCACGAATCTCATCTACAAATTGGCTTGCCAAACTCTCTGTACTTTGAGTGATTGGGAAGCTAATTTTTTTGCTCATGTGATATGGAGCACGAACAAGGCATACACCTGCATTTGGATCACAGAGTACTGCATTGACATGGAAGTACTCAGCCATAAACGCCAGGAAACTCGAATGTCTCAATTGAACTGTAGTTTCTGAATGCTCCCTGAGGTTTTTATCTATAGCATCTGTAGCGAGGTTGATTAGTTTATCTCGCCAATGCAGATCAAAGTACTGTCGACGCTCTATTGCTATGTCACTGTCCTGGATCATTTAGGCACTACTATCTTTGTTGTTTTTAGCTTTTCAAATTCTTTGTATGCAAATTCTTTAAACATCTCCAGATCACCATGTCCTCTGTAGTTTTCGTAATCGATCTTTAGTGTGACTTTGTACGGGATATTCTTATGTACATCATCATTATATGCATATATAACAATATACAAGTATTTAGGCACATCTATAGAGCATGCCTCAAGATCTTGAAATACACCGATCTTACGTTGGACCTCTTCCGCAGCCTTCTCTGCACACAACGTCCAGAATTTATGACCAACCAATATGTCTTGATCAGTGTCTTGTATCATTTCTTTGCAATTACTTGTTTTCTTGTTTCGTATCAATCTGGTGAGAGTATGAAGGTTTTTGTCGGGTCCTTTATCATTGTTGGATATAAGGACGCAAAGTCATTTACACCCTTAAAAACAACCTCGGTGTATGCAAAATCTACGATGTTCTTATTCCAAGGGACATCGGTGATTTTATCGTATAGCTGTTGAACTATTTGGTCAATCAGAACATCTAGACCAAATGTTACCCAGTTTAGTGGGAATGTGATGGATGCTTGTTTATGCGATGCAGTCGATCGATCACCAAATACCACCTGCTCTTCAATCACTAGACCCATGCTGGTTGGGTTCTCGATGATCCAACCATATAGAAACTCACGCAGTTTGTGATCCCGCATCATCAGCAAGTCGCTTTTGCTCAATATGCCTTCGTCGGTATCTTGTATCATGAGATATTGTATTTAATCACAGAGTTAACACCCATCTCTTTCTTAGCCCGGTAATGTTCCTCCCTGTCTTTAAGGAGCTTGCGTATTTTGTTTGGATCCGTTGCGTCAAATAAACCACCTTTATAGAAATGGGAGGAGGCCCGGACCACATCTATGTCAAAGTAGTTCAACAGCTTTATGGTCCAATCGTCCATTTTGCCGTTCTCAAAATTATGCTCAAGCTCCATCACACGCGATGAGTAGCTAATATTAGCATATTCTACGATTTTTGCCACAGCCTCCTCACGCATCCGTTCTTGGAAGAGAATACGGCTGTTGTCATCTAATATTTTTGAATCATCATCTTGAATCATTAGTCATATTTAAAATCAAACAACACATCAATAGCTCCGCAACCAGCTGCAGCATTCATCACCTGGGTTGCAAATTTTTTAGCGCATTCTTCTTCACTTAGATCAAAATCATAGTAAATATTTTCTCTCCTGAGGAGTTTGAACCCATTAGAGTAGCAACCTAGAGGAGCCGGAGGATTGGGTACAAAGTATCTCACGTCTGCCGCACTAAATAAGAGATTAGACTTCTCATGATGTAGCCGATGGAAGTGAACAGCATGTTCGTATGCCCGCTGGTATATCTTATATTGATCACCTCGAGCATTAGCAATACTTTTGTCCGAATCTTGTATCATGTATCTATATACAAAGAAAACGAAAAACTTTAGGAAAGAATTAAACAGAGATTGTTTGTTCGAACTAATTCGTCTATCTCATCGACAGTCAAGTCAAATTGTTCATTTAGAGATTTAATGATGAAGTCACACATCTTATTAACTAAGTCATCTCCAGCAACTACACTGTACAACTTGTTTTTAATCATAGACATCTCGAAGGTTATCTTACTCCCAGACCTACGTTCGTCGAGCCGATTGAACTCCACGAAATCCTTAACGATGTTACGCAATGCTAGACCATTACATCGATCTAAAACCTGTTTTTCACCATCCTGGATCATTTGTTTTTATAATAATTCCACAAGTCATCAGTTAGTGGCTGAAATTGGTGATAATCGTACGAATGTTCTTCTATCTGTCGCATCACCTCCCTAAATACATAATCAGCACACATATCGGCTGATTCTGTTGTGCCATTTAAAAACACTTGGTGACTTTGGTTGAATGTAATAGTCAAAGGACTCTTACTACGAAATACGACCCATATGTCCACTTGAAATGGAAATCTATCTGTTCGTTGCAGTACGCCTTTTTCAGTCTCACATGGATCGAAACGAGAGTCCATGTAACGCTGTGCTATCCAATAATTCGCTTGCATACGAAACGAATCTTTAAGAGTCTCAGCCCAAGCCATGAACTCATTAGGTATGTTATCTACGTCTTGGATCATAGTTCCTGAGATACTTTTCAATTATGTTCGTTATAGCTGCACTTTTATCCATCGCATCTCTGTTGATGGATTCAAGTGTGAACTCATTACTTCTTATTTCAGCAGCCAAATTAGCAGCTTTGACAAAATATTCCAGTTGGCCTTGATTGTACATAGATACTGTTTCACTGAGGGATCCTGAGTCTATGTATGAGTCGCCGTATTTAGTTGTCACATATTTGGGGTAGTATATATGCCCTCCGAACATGCGCGGATACTCTTTAATTGAACTGAACGTCTCAAAAACCACACAATCGTATCCAGCCTTGTCCTTGAATATCCATCTATTTCCAGATTCGGTCATCTCATATTCAAAGCCATGGCTGAAAAGGCTCTCATTAGTTATCGGTAAGTTATCGATAATGTCCTGTTCAACTTGCTCATCAGTATCTTGTATCATAACGTCACCCTTTCCAAAGGTAATCGGTTATTTCCTCGTTTAACTCCTTACTCTCTTGGGCAATGTACATTCTCAGTTTAGCAGCACGATGAGCTAATCTGATAAAACGCTCAAGTTGACCCTTCGTATATAAGTATGTTTTTCTAGTGTCTGATTTGACTGACCCTGGGCCTATCGAATGCTGCAACTGAGGGTAGGGGGATATTACATACGAGTTTACGTGGATAACCGTTTATCAAGCTGTCTCGTATGAGAAGTACATTCTCGTACCCAGATACATCTTTATAGACCCAACAGTTTTCAGGATTGGTGTTTGATATTCCTTTAAAATACAACCCATTCCTGAAAAGATCGGCGTTTGTTATAGGCAGGTTATCTATAACATCTTTTTCCACTTGTTCATCACTTGCTTGTATCATAACACCACCTCCGTTACTAATACCCTCATCTTACCACGCATATGACTATATCCTCGATTGATTCCACGGACATCGTATTGTCTGTTATATCGAGACCGAACATGCACTGTTTTGCCTATGAGTACTATATCTTTTCTCGACATCCCTATAGGAGTCTCGTCAAAAATCACATCATCAGGATCCGCGTACACAGCCCAGGCTATAGGTGTCGATTGGAGATCTACATATTGCTTATCTGATGCAAGCATATCCACAACCTCCATACCCAAGCTGTCGCGCAAGAACTCTTCAGTGAGGCGAAACATCTTACTATCTCGTTCTTCTAATATGTCCTTGTCATTTTGCTGAATCATATCATATATCGTTCGCCGCTTTTAAGACGTGCCTTGACTGAGTAGTTTCCCAAATCAGTGTCATAACCCCATTCCATAATGAAGTCCATGATTTTCTGAAAGTAGAACTCTGTGAGTGCATTAAGTTCTAATTTGTACATCTTGCGCTCCCGGTTAGTGTCTTGGAATGAGATCTTGAACTGGAGAGGGCCGGTAATGTGGTGAAGCTCTTCATCAGTGATGCGAATCCCAGCATACTTATAGTTGACGTGATAGGTGATCTTGACTTTTAGAGGCCATTTGCACCCACGTTTAGTTATGCCCCACTTGACATCGTCTTTAGTATTGTAAAACGACCCGAGTTCGCTTTTCAGTTGGCGTTTAAAGTTCTTGTAACCTTTCAATGCGCTAGCTGAATCTTTCAATAAGATATTGTCGTCTCCGGTAATCATAGGTAGTGCGTATAAACGGCGCGTCCGTTGCTGTTAAGTGAAACACATGTGATCTTGTGACCCATATAGGACGCAAGGATGATATCGTCTTTATGCTTGTTGGCAATAGCAACTAAGTCGTTCTTGAACAATTGGTGTTTAGCTGTTACCTCTTCCAAGATGTCGATGAATAACTGCTTGAATGAGTTACTAGTCTTGACAATCTCATAAGCACGAGCAATGCAATCCCGGCACTGATCCTTCTCAATATGCTTGAGAGTAGCTTCTAAGTCACCCTCAGATCCGAACGTCTTGTATTCGTGCTTGATCCCTTCGAACTTCTTGAAGTCACCCTTCAATAACCACCCGATCATGTCCGCTCTTAGCTCATGTTCCAGATAGCATGCATGAGATTCGGATTCTTCATGTCCGGTCTTTTCTCTGATTCTTTTGTCAGCATTATTCTTACGATCCGCTCCTAAGAACATATAGCCACCGATAAACCCAGATACACAGCTGTATACGTGTGCGTCTTTGGTATAGTCACCATAATTGCGATGATAAAAACACCCAGCACTATCCTCAGCTTCGTTCTCGATAATAGTCAACTCAGTTAGCGTCCAATCGAGTACGTCATCTAGCAGGTCAAGGCGACCTCTGCTCTCAAGACACTCAATGGTCTTGTATATGAACATAGCAGCGTGCATTGCTTCGTGAGCTGCTGTGTCGATAGCTGATACTTTCTGTGGCACTAATGCGTTAGATTGATCCATAGTGTTTGCATATTTAATTGTTATATCTATATACAAACAAAAAGGAAATCTTTAGTGATTCCCTTTAAATTTCATGCACATCAATTATACTTTCGAGTGACATTTTGCGATGGTTGAGATCGCCCTTGATCTCATATCCGAAATTGATATAGCCTTCTTTGCAAAGCTCATCAAACAATTCCTTCATAATCCGGTCAATCTCCTTTTGATATTCCGCATCTGTACTTCTGCAACCATCTTTGACCAAACCAAACTCAACAGGGACATAACAAATGACTACTTCCGGGTTCTTCTCAAGCCATCTCTTTACTCGTCTCTTCTGCAACCAAGCCTCAAACACGAGCTTCATCTTCTCACCGCGAGAGAACGGACTGTAGTAGTCCACCTTCTTGTGACGTGCCAAATAGGTTGTATATGCACATACATCGATTATTGAACGCGTAGACAAGAAGAAATTGCTTTCATCCAAAGCTTTCATATAATCTTTAAATATTCGACGCTGTGTACTTGCGTTACCCTCTTTATTACTTGCCCCGCCATGAGCGATGACATTTCGAGCTATACCATCTATGATATCACACCGGTCTCTGAACAAGTTAGCGAGGGTTGTTTTGCCGGTGCCCTGTGCTCCTAATAAACATATCTTCATGACTGTATAATAAAAATTACGTTATTGCGCGTTTATTTGCGATTTAACAAAAGATCTCCGCAAAGTAATATAAGTCATTACTTAAAGCGGAGATCTTTTTATATACGCGAGATTTTTAAGTTCGGATGATTCTCGCCAATCTGGATTATCTTGGATCCAGTATCTACTGAGAACACAATCTCGTTTCCTTCTATGCTATAGTCGCAAACAGTGCCGTCCAGGTTCAGCGGGATGATACACTCACAATGAAAATGGAAGCGCTTGCCTAGCATACTCTTGGCTAGATAGTCTTTTATCGGTTCTTCCATAAGTAGTTCTTGAAGTATTTCAGCTCATCAGTATATCCGAACAAATGGATAAAAGACTCATCTACAAACCTCAGCATGGCCTGCAGCACACGGTTGGGACTTTCGATTATCTTATGAGAGATGATGTGCTGTATGATACCGTTCTTCTTGTAATCATATGGCTGATGCAACTTACTCTCGAACTTATCGTAGTCGCGGAATCTATGTCCATTCTGATATGCTTTCATCTTATTCTAATGTTACGTTTTTTGATTCGATCTTAGAGATTTTATCCTCCCACATAGCTACATTGATGCATTCCGATGCCGGTATAGTGTATGGACTAGTCTTTAGTGATGTCTTGAGTAGCTTGAACTGTTGAGTTATGCTATTCAAGATAGGTATCAACTCATCTGCAAAGGTACCTGTATGACTACTCTTGCCATCTGCATTGCCGAGAGATATGTTATCCGAGTTGATAGTTATGGTTCGGTTTGGATTTGGATGCTGTATGATGATATCCCCATCAGCGTTGATGTTAATCTTCGACTTGTCTCGAGACATCACCCATCCAGACCCGTCAGAGAAGTACAACGTGCCCCAAGATCCATTCACGTCACGATTGACTAGTATATCGATGTCTCCTTCATCATCCACTAAGAGTTTCTTGTCGTCATCTAAGTTGTCCTTGCGAACCCAATATAGTTGCTGATCGTTGTCAGTGAAGTTAATCACCCACACTTCTTCAGATTCAACAGGAGAAGAAAACTCATTCTTGTGCCCTAGAAACAATGGGTAAACTGGCGGAAGCTTATCTGGGTCGTCAGTTATTGAGAACAAGCCCGGTGCCTCTACCTTGATAGTCCCTTTAGTATCTACTACTTTGAGTACCGTCGCCGGTCTCATTGTTGCATTTCCCCACTTCATGATTTACGATATCATTCTCATATTTGTGTCAGAATCTCCACTCATATTAACAGTACTCGAAAGTTTCCTTATATAGTGATCTACTTGTACTACAGTTCTCATATCATATACAGGCATGTAAGTCTCTACGGCAAGCTGCAGACTGATCTTGCGATCTTTATTGTCTGAAGTAGTACCGTCAATCTGCATGTTATACTCTGCATCCATAGACTCTGGGATAACATAGGAAAACTTAATGTGTTGACCCATATATACAACACTTGCAGTCCTAATGAAACTGAGTTTGGTTATAATCTGCTGAATAAGTTCCAATGCGTCTGTATAAGTGTCCAAGTAATAATTCAAATCGAACGACATAGTCAGTGGATATCTACGGAACTCTGCAGTGAAAGTAGTGACACCTTCTTCGTGTTCTAATTGGAATTGACCTTGAGAGTACGGAGACGTGAGCTGGTCCGGGATAAGGTTGATGCCCTTCGGCTCTACAATACAACGAGGTTTAACGCTGTACACGTAGTCCTCATTGGATACTTGTCCTGGTTCAACAGCTGCGTTTTGACCCTTTACACCAAGCCACATAGTATCATCACCAGTATTTAAGATGAAATGTGGTACGCCTGCTCCTCGAACTGTTATGTCCTTCTTGAGTTGCTGCATAACACCTTTGATGAGGATCATGAAGAAGAGAGATTGATTGTTGATATCAATCTCACCCCTTCTAATCTTATTAGTTAACGCAGTATCCATTATCTTCTACGTATGCTATTTACTGTTGTTCGTACTACTGGTGCAAACTTTGTTTGTTTAGCAATAGTATCTTTTGGAATCTTTGCTATGACAGAGCTGTACTTAGTAATATTGTTAGTTTGTGATTCAACAATCTTCTTGTGAAGTGACTTGTTCTCTTCTGTTGAGTTGTTAACGATCTTGAAGTAATAGTTAGTCGGGTCATTAAACAGTGATAGACGAATATCGAACTGCACCTCAAGCTCATCATTTGAGTATGTATATCCATCATCGCTAATCTTATAGAATGAGAACCAGAATGGTAAGATCAAACTCTCGCCAGGTTCCAGTGTCTTAAAGCTACGTGCACTATCAGAATTAACGAATAGCTGACTCATACTCTTAGTAATCATTGGAGCATATTGTGGCTCTTTCATGTCCTCTGTAATGACACCCTTGAGCTCGCGATCAGCATATACATCTTTTGAACGGAAGTACATGAACTGATTGTTATGCTGTTTGTTGAAGCGATATACTCCAATAGCTCCTGAAGATCCCTCATTAGTATCTGTAGCCTTTAAGCCGATAGAAGCACTGGTATAATTGTTCAACAAGATACGTGTGTTGTCATAAGAATCCTTGTTGCTATAGCTTCTCGGATTCTCAGGATCTGTGATGATACGAGTTCTGCTACCGGGGAACAATGAGTAGATGTTCACTGTTCTTGTGGATGTGTTTGTGATCTGGATGTTAGCAATGTTAGAATACTTATATGCCTCTTCGCGATCGATTGGTTCAGTTTTACTGCTCTTATCAACACTAACATTGACTACATTATCTACATCCTTGGCAATAAGGGTAGATGTACTTGCAAAGATAAACTCAATCTTCAGATTGTCTGAGTTAGATCCATACACAGCATCTTCCAGAGAAACAATCGCATTATCCATAGATGATAGCTTATCCTTCAAAGGAATAACACGACGTTCAGCCGTGTAGAAACCTGAAGATATGTGCTCAGGGTGGTGGAAGTATACCAAATCCTGATCACTCAACTTATCGTTTACATGGTCATTTACACCTTCATCTATCAGTATGTTCTTAAAGCGATTGGTTTCAATATCGCTATTATTTTCTTCGATGATGGTTAGGACCTGTACGTCCTTAAGTAATTCATCTGGGAACTCTACATTAACAATATTACTCCAATCACTGGTGGTCTCAATAAACGGCGCACCAAAGTCCCAAACAATCTTGAGGCGAATATCCACAGTCTCTCCCTGAGTGATAGGTATATCAATCTGGTTGAATGATGGTACGTTCTTATCGTCTGTTGTAACAACCTCTGCCCCATTCACATAATCTGGATAATCAAACGTATATTGGCTATCCGCATCGCAAGAAGGATTCTTTACACGATTGAATCCAGGCATGATGTTCCAGTCAGAGAAGATAAACTTACCATTCTGGAGGCTATCCGCATTGCCTACTGCGCGATCTTTGTTCTTATAACGATATTGAACTTGAATTGCTCGGATATGCTTCATGAACTGCGCAATCTCTGTGTCGCCCTGTGCCAAAGTAACCCAATCGAAATATCCGCGAATGTGGTACTTCGCATTCTCAATAGGCACCTCACTTTGGTTAGCTGCTAATGAAATCTCAGAGATAACATTGTTGATGGCAGTCACAATCTCATTCTTCTTTGCAGTATTTTCACTTAACTGTGATTCGTATAGCGTGCGAATGTTTGAAGTATCATCGAATGTGTTAGAAGCAAGAGTGGATTGTATCTCAGAAATCTTCTTCTGTACCTCATCCAATTTTAATTCATACTGCTTTTTCTGCGAATATAGGCTACGAATGCGCTGTACTGTCGGAGAATCGTTGAGGTGTTTATTGATTTGAATCACACTCAAGTCGTTAGCACTGAGTGTCGGCTTGTATTGTGTAAATGTATCGAAATCCTCCTTCGGATATTTTGTGATGTTAGTGTCGATTATTGCCACAATCTCGGCCAGAATATCGCCAATATTCTTGACGTTATCCTTGTAGAATGTTTGATAGCTTTCAGTTTCCTTAACAGCATTCTTGATGCGATATGAGTCAACTACTACACCATCTCCCCAAGGAGATTGAACATTCATGCGGTCGTTGAGAGCTGCGATGAATACTCCGATGTATTGATTCTCCTCAAGAGTAACATCCATATATTTATCTTTGCTGTAGTCACGATCTGAGAAGAAGCGTAACTTGTGCAAATCCTGAATATTCTGAAGCTCAGTTTCTGCGCCTGTATATGGTGCGATGTCGAGGTAATCACCATTAACGATATTGAGAACTAATTGATTTGTACTCATATTAACGTCAACGATCTGAAGTTTAACCCGGCCGTCATAAGTAGTCAAGTACTGACCTGGCTCTAGTTCAACGTCGATTGTCTCATCGAACTTCTTGTAGTATAGTTGAGTATTCTCTGCAAACTTGAGAGTAAGCTGCTGAGTTAAATCACTAAGAGTCTCGTCTTTAATGATCTCAGTAATGACATAGGTACCAGTGCCGATTGCTTGACGAACGGGTAGCTGTTTTACCGTATCATACTCCTCGTAATCTACACCTTTATTTAGTACAGCCAGCTGCTTGTACAACTCTCTATATGGAACTGATACTGAATACTCATCAATACCCACTTCCGTATCGATGTGGATGTAGGATCCTAACACAGCCTTAGCGCGAGCAGTGATTGGCACAACTTTCTTAACGATTACTTTTGAGATATCGTCAGGAAGTGTTGTCAAATCAAAGCGTACGTAAGCATTTGGGGTGATCATGTCTTTGAAGAAGTTAGTATCCTCATATAAGAACTTCTTCGCATTGTCTGGTTTGAGGTATAGAGCATTTGGCGTGTTGTTGAAACCACGCACCTGAATTGTCTTTGAATTACCGTCGAATTGGAAATATGCCTCACCAGCAGCCGGAGCATTGACAAGGTTATACAAACTCTCCTGAAGAGCATTGATTTTGTTCTCCAATGATAGGAAAGAAGGGATAACGAATTTGTTATCAGACATACTAACAACTAAGTGCTCTTTCTTAGTAAAGAATGAATCATTGAGTGTCTTGAGAATGTCTAGGTTTTGCTCGGTAAGCTCCTCTAGTCTTTTTATGGCTTCGGTTAAACTTGTCATTTTACTATACTTTAATACATAAATAATAAAGTGCAGACCTAACTTTTCTAAAAGAATTTAGATTAGTAACCTTATTATAATTACATGGCTGAATTATTCAAAGACGCGGGAAATATCTCTAAAAACCTGCCTAGATATGCAAGTAGTAGAGAGGATATAGTAACCAATGATGTCATTCGTGAGATAAACACTTATGATACGTGGGGTGACATACCCATCCCTGGTGATATGCAGGATTTGAAACTTGTCAAGAAAGATGGCAAGATCATTCAAGACCCTAAGGCGAAACAGACTTATGGTGTGAGATCTATATTCAATCGTCTGCTACTAGTGCCTCATTTGGGTAACCGCGTGAGGGAGGATTTGAATGCGCCGTTGATTGATTCGCCAAAGACGCGTCAGAATATCAAGATGCGTTCTAACCCTTCCATCAAAATGCTGGTAGCAGCATCTGTTGCCGGTGCACTTGGCAGAGAGACATATTCTTACAGCGACTTCATGTATTGCAAATATCTAGGCCGTGTTCCAAACAATTACCTCATCACCCTTCGTCGCTTCCCCATAGCATGTAACGACTATATCGGTCAGCTTGTTCGTAGAAGTAAAGAAGAACGTGAGACACAGGTTTCATTAGGTTGTATGGTTACTTGGTTAGGAACACCGGGTAATGAGATGAGCAATATCCTCAAATACAACTACTCTATGCCATTCGAAGAGAAGAAGGCTGAGGTGCAGGATGTAGAGACTAGGAATCCAGACACACCAATGGCTAAGATGTTTGCTGCATTTGATAGTAAATACGCCGAGCAGGTTATGTTAGGACAGGCAGACCCAAATCCAGCTTCAGACATTGTTGGTAAATTGGGTATGCCGACTGTTGCTGGGCTTGGAGCCGGCGGCGGATCTCCCTACGGCGATCAACTTACTAAGAAAGACCAGAATAAGATATATGGTCCAGTGGATGTCGTAAAAACTACACACATGCGTAGTGATAAGGATGGTCTTCAATTCAGTCACGAGTTCGAACTTCAATTTGAATATGAGTTGAGATCTTACTCAAACATCAATGCGCGTCAGGCTATGCTAGACCTGATTGCGAACATCCTAACTGTGACATACGTGTCTGGTAGCTTCTGGAGGGGTGGATTCCGGGGCTTAGGTCCTCACCAATCCGACTTATTCTCTAACTTGAAAGTGATGAAAGCAAAAGGTGGTTTCACCGGTATGATGGACGCTTTTGCTGATGATTTGAGTACGATTGGCTCTAAGGTATCGGCCAATGTAAAGGAACAGGGTGGTGTATTAGAGACTATCAAGAACTTAGCTAACAACTTTGGCGGTATGCTTCTTGGTGGCCTTTTGAATAAGATGGGGCGTCCGCAAAAAGCGATGCTTAACTCGCTGCTGTCTCCAGCGCCAGTTGGCCTATGGCATGTAACTGTTGGTAATCCATTCCACCCAATCATGTCTATCGGCAACCTAATACTAACAGATACATCCATAACACATGATGGACCTCTTGGTCTAGACGACTTTCCGACTAAGCTCATTGTTAAGTGTAAACTAAAAAGAGCAAAAGGTCGTGCAGCCCAAGATATTGAAATGCTATATAATCAGGGTATGGTTCGAAGCTATACCTCTATGAACAAAGATATCGATACCTTAATCAAATCAGCACCAACCTATCGCGGATCTGGTTCATCTAGCTCAGGTAATGCTAATACTACAGACAATGCCGCAGGTCGTCCGGGTGTAATCAAACGCATCGACGATATTGCAGGTGGAGACTTGCTCAAGAGATATATGTATAGCTCTGATGTTAGTAATTTAGCCACTGCGAGTGCAGAGTGGTTCAAGGGTGGTGATAGTAAACCTTCTACTTCAAAGACATAATGTATGGGACATGATATTAAACAGCTTAAACCAAAACTAAATGGTCGCTATCAGCAGGGGTACATCAGGACCTCTGCTTGTAATAAACTGTTCAATTCTCAAAAGACCCAACCAGTTATCTATCGGTCTTCTTACGAAAAACGTTTCATCAGTTGGCTTGAGACGAACCCCAAAGTAAAGAAATGGGGTTCAGAATGTGCACCTATACCATATATGTATATCGACGGCTACATGCACAATTACTACCCAGATTTTATCGTTGAAATGACTAATGGGGATGTTTTGGTGATAGAAATCAAGCCATTTAATCAGACTGTCAAACCAGATGAGGCTGATGACTACGCATACAACACATATGTTAAGAACATGTGCAAGTGGCAGGCAGCAAAAAAATTCTGTGATGATCGAAACATGAAGTTCCAAATCGTCACAGAACGTACTATTTCTCGACTGTAATCAATCTAACATCCAAATCTCTTCTGGTACTGATATTTCATATGTCCAACTCAGAGCTTTGAAGTCCATGCGATACTCTTTATTAGATTTTGTACCAGGACGTTTATCGTATGGTTTTTGGGCGTGTTTATCACGGAACCATACTCTAAATTGAATTTCCAGTCCACACACCTTGTATATCTGGTTTGAATCAAACTCTTTACTAGTCTTTTCAAACTCGACGTGTTTAGATTTTAGGTACTTTTCAAAACCTTCTCTCAATGCAGCACGGATGAAATTTTGGTTATCTATATCAACAGCTTCAAAGTCCTTGTTGTAATAGATGCTTGCATCATCGTGGTGAATAGATATGATGTAGTTCCACATATCATCCATATAGTACTTAACCGTGACACATTTCTTATTGATCCACTCATGACCGCGATTAGCAATAACCGGTTTACTCGCACCATTGACCTTACGAGAATCGATATGAAGTTGCTCGAAGAACTGATCCAGTGCTTCGCGTGCACGACGTTTGTCAATTTCGTTCTTGACTTTCTTGTCAATTACGTCGTCATTATCTTGTATGGCTTCCCAGAGTGTTCTCATTTCTTAAATTTTAACAGGAAATTTGTGTAAGTACCGCCGATCTCGAAGAATACATAATCAGCCTTCTCCCAAAGACCCTTGGAATTGTTGTATCCATAACTACCTACCTCATATAGCTCAGAGTCGTCAGCAAAGTAACTCTTGACGATCTCATAAACCTCTTCGTAGGTCATGCCCGGTTCAATACGAGCAGTAAGTATCTTAAACAAGCTATCCCAGAGTTTAGCAGGAGCCTTAACAAGCCAATCCAATGAATAATCTACAGAGTGTTCCTTAACATCCTTCTCGATGGCTTTCTTGTCGAGCAAACCGGACTTCTTGTTTAGATTTTTCCAAATGAGCTTTGCCTTTTGTGTATCAATAGCTTCGGTCAAGTATTCAGATAGACTTTTCATTATACTATATTGACTTTATTCATTTCTTTAGTTAATATATGTGCCTTGTATGGGCTAACTGTATAACCGAGCTTTGCCAATGTGTCACGGTTCAATAAGCAGTTTGTTGTCTTAGTATCGCGGTTATCAACAATACTGATATGTACGTCTTTAACCTTACGTAGACCGAGCTGTAACTCGGGGAGAACGATCACTGGTCTCTTGAAATGCTCTTCACCGGCAATAACCTTAGACTCTTTCACTTTCTCATAGCTAAACTTCTTGCCATCGATAGTAAACTCAACAGTATTACCCTTATCTTCAAACTCACCAACCTCCAAACAAGTGGCATTAGTTGAGTTACCAGTGTCTAACTTAGCTAGGAACTCTTTTCTAACACCCTCACCAAAGTCGATAGTTACGCTCTCTACGTATCCGGCGGTTTTGTCTTGAAGCATGAACTCTGAAGGATCATCCAGCTCATTTAAGAGGATGTTCACAAAGTTCTCCTTGATAACATCTGAGATACCATCTGTACCCGGCGATGCATTGATCTCCAATACGACGTTGTCGCCGATCTTTGGATTACTACCCTTTACGAGTGGCATGATATCCACAGCACACCATGGCAAGTGTGACAGCTGTGCGGTGCGGAGTGCGATTTGTTCTTGCTCCTTAGTCAGCTTAACTGGTTCTGCTGTTGCACCGAGAGAAACATTTGAACGGAAGTCACCAGAGATCTTAACACGTTTCATACAAGCCAAGATCATCTGTTTATTACGAAGTGTGAGTACATGAACACGAATATCACCCCCATCAGCCTCTTCTTTCTTTTGGATGATAAGCTTGCGCTCAGGATCGATGGCGAAGATCATTTGGAATATAGCCAATATCTTCTTACCATCTACCATAGCTACACCAGTTCCACCATGGCCGTCTAGAATCTTAACAACGAACATCAACTCTTCGTTCTTATCCTGGTCCTTGTCACTCCATTCCGGATAAACCTCACGCATAGCATCATTATAGAGTTTCTCGTCATATAGAATCTCCTTAGTCATCAGTGTAAAGTTAGGCTGAGGAATCTCACCCTTCTGGAACAATACTGCTGAATCATACTTATTACATGCGAGTGCACTATACTGTACTGGATTGAGAACTAAGAAACCTCTATCCTGGAGCACCTTGACAATATGTTCGCACTCATCTTCATCTTGCACGCCAAGACGTGAGAAGATCAAGGTGTCTAAGTTAGACTCTTTCTCAATAGTAAACTTCTCATCACCGTCAGTAATGACTATCTTGTTCTCATTCTCATCTGCGTCAATATCTGCTGCAACAAATACGTGAACCTCGGGGATAATCGGGCATTTTTGTTTCTTGAGAGTGTCAACCGCATCGTAGATATTCTTTAATGTCTTGTTCTCCTTCGGGTCACGGTCATTAGTGAATACAACGATGTGTTTGAATATATTTTTACACTCTTTTGGATGCTGTTCAGCATACGCTACCTCAAGTTCTTCTTTATTCTGAGCTTGTTTGGAAATTCGCTTTTGCTCTTTTTCCTTTTCCTTTTCTATTTCTGCGCGCTCTTTAGCAGATTTTTCCTCGAGCTTCTCTGTGATCATTTGGCGCACTTGGTCATCGTGCATCAGCGCATTCACATTGTGAAAATTTGAATAATCCATAATTTTTTACTCTATAACTATATAATAATGATATTTCATGTATATTAAATCCATGAGAAACAAATGTACACTAATCATCGACGGCAACTGGTTGCTCAACTCTCGCATGTTTGTTATGAGTGACCGTTTCCGTAAGAATCAGGATGAACACACACGGGCCGCAGCACAAGCCGAACTATCAGAACGTCTAGCTAAATCTATCGTATTTATGCTAGGTAAGATGTCTAGTATCGATAACGTTATCTTAGTAGCTGATGGCGGCTCCTGGCGTAAGCAACTACCAAAACCAATTCTAGCACAAGACATTGTTTATAAGGGCAACCGTTCATTGGACGAAGGGCTGGATTGGGATTGTATATTCGGTGCCTTGAATAAACTATGTGATCGTTGTAATGAGCTCGGTATAACTACGACTCGTTACCTCAATATTGAAGGTGACGATTGGGTATGGTATTGGACTCGCCGTTTAAATGAGGATGGTATCAACTGTATCATCTGGAGTGTAGACAATGACCTTAAGCAGCTCGTTCAGGTTAACAATGGAGCATTTACTGCATGGTATTGCAATGATAAGACAGGTTTATTCTTGTCTAAAGAGCTGGAAACTAAGGAGATGAGCGACATTGATTTTCTTATGAATCCTGGTACTGAATCTCCGCTACTCAATTCTCTCAAGATAGCCGCTGGACATGTTACATATATCACGCCAGACTCTATCGTAATTGGAAAAGTTATGTGTGGAGATAGTGGTGATAACATTAAATCCGTTATTCGATATCAGAAAGATGGTCGCAACCGCAGATTGGGTGAAAAAGAGTGGAAGAGCATCTCTGAAGCGTACAATATCAAAACCATTGAGGATTTAGAAGGAGATAAGGAGACACAGATAATTAAAGATCTTGTATCTAAGTACTCTGACCGCTCTAGCAAGATTACTGCGGAGAATATCAAGGCGATGATTGAATACAATAAGAAGCTCGTTTGGCTTCATGAATCAATCATCCCAGAAAGCCTGATTCAGAAAATGAATGAGGCGGAATATAAGTATTGCGATATGAGTTATATCCGCAACAATTACAAAGTGTTAACTGGCGAAAATACAGATGATATCGAAAGTCTTTTCGGTGGAATTTCACTTTAAGACTAAAGAGGTTTGTCTTATTATATATATTAAGACTGACCAATACATTGAAACATTTAACTAACAAAAAAATAACTGAACATTATGAATTCATTCATTGACGAAGTCATGGGCTTTGATTCAACGAGCCTTGACGTATTCCAAGAGAAACCCCAATCTAAGGGAAATGTAAACATCTACAAAACCAATCCTGCAGATTCTAAGGCAGAAGATGGTCACTACCACAGCAAAGTTCGTATTCTTTACAATCCATTGAACCTCAAACGTTCAATTGTTCACCAGGCTGTCTATGTCCTCCACGACAAGCAAGGTACACTCATCGTGAAGTCATCTCTCGGCGATGGTGATAAGAGCTGTCCGTTGTTCACCGGCTGGAAAGCATTGCACTATGCAAAGATGCCAGACCCTGAAAATCCGACCAAGACCATCGACGACATGGAGAAGCGTGCATGGGGCGACGAAAAGTACGAGAAGAACGAGTCTGATTGGGCTCTTGTACAGATCCTCGAAGACGACAACAAGCCTGAGCTCGTCGGCCAGATCAAAGCTATGAAACTTCCAAAGGTTGTTCTCACCAAGCTGACCGCTAAGATGAACCCGAGTGCTGATTCCAAGAAGGCCCCAGTACCTGTCATGGACTATCTCATCGGTATTCCTTTGGATATCGACGTAACTCCAGGTCCGGATGATCCTAAGAATCCTCAGCGCAAGCAGCGCGAGATCAGCTACGATCTTTGCGATTTCGATACCGATTACGCTCCGATCATGAAGGTTGACGGCACTCCACTGTTCACCGACGAGGAGATCGAGACTATCGATGCATTCAATGAGGCAAAGGCTCTGATCAACGGTAAGGCAAAGACCGCAAAGGCAAAAGAGGACGCCGAGAAGAAGCTTGCCGGCATGACAGAGGCTGTTAAGGCTCTCTACCAGAAGGCACTCGACTACCTCAAGGATGAGGCTCACGTAATCGACCTCGTTGCAGAGTGTGGTTATACTCCGTGGAATCCTGAAGTATCCGAACGCGTATCCAAGTGGATTGCATCTATTGCAGCTATGAAAGATCCGTTGGTAGAGGATATCAATGAGACCGCAGCTCCGGCAGCAGCAGAAGAAGCAACTACTGAAGCCGCTCCGGTGGAAGCAGCTGATCCGGCAGCGCAAATGGCCGCTGGTGACTTGCCTTTCTAAAAGATTGGTAGTACGATCAAAAAAAGAGGGCCTCGTAAGAGATCCTCTTTATTTTTTTGTTTGGAACTAGCTCAACCTTCATATGTACAAGTCTCCCAATCCCAGTTGCCTGCACCAGTGATTATAGAAGATAATTCTTCCGCAAGCTTCTTGGATGTGTTATCGTCTGCTATCAGATAGAAGAACATGCCGTCATCTCCATCAGCAGTCAATAGGTAAACCTCGTCACCTTTATTGAGATCAAATTCATCGGATAACAACTCTTGTTGAGCGTAGGAGTCGTCCCACGGATAGTTTCCTAGGAACTTAGTACCATAGTCAACTCGCTTGTCTTCGATGTCTTTGCATACCTTACAAAGGTTCTTGATGAATGGTTTATTAGATTTAGCCCAATCAGCATCAACGGATACATCATCCCATCGATCCCAATCCTCACCATTCTTAGTGTTGACATCGAATTTGGCTGCGAAAGATATGATGGATTCAACGTTGGCTGCAGAAGACTCAATATGCTTATTAGATTCAACGAGTAAGCTTTCCTTTAGAAAATCCTTCAGGTCTTTCATCTTCTTCTTGGTTTTTTGCTTCTTAGCCTTTGCTTTGTCAGTATCCATACCTTGTGCGAGTGGTTCCGATAAAGTGTCTTCACCAGTTGGTCCCGGATTACCAGCACCCATTGTGTTACCCGGTGTAGTATAGATACCGGCACCATCACACTCGAGATATGTTAGCAAACTTCGCATTATTCCTCACCTGGTTCTGGATCAGCAGCTGGATCTGCTGGTTGTTCATCAGATACTTCAGTAACAGCAGTCTCATGAACAGATACCTTTACATAGATACCTGCGGGATCACCGGCTAGATCATAGAGTGGGTAAACAGCTTCCGGATCAAGCTCAGTTGCTTCTACGCGATATTTTTCACCAATCAGTGAAGGTTCTGGGTCTGGTTCGTTTGTTAACACTTCGACTTCGGTATAATCCTCGCCGCGGTCTACTACTTTAACAGTACCACGAGCCCATTCAGTAGTTGCCTCTTCGTCAGCGTATGAGACAAAGTCATAGAGCTCCTCTACTGGCTCCTCTGAAGAATCATCAGAGCTAGATCCTGCATCTGAGCTGTCTGAAGAATCAGAGCTATCTGAGCTTGAGCCTCCGTCTGAAGAATCGTCTGAAGAATCAGAGCTATCTGAGTTGTCGCCGAAGAAGTAATCGTAAGCAGCTACTTGAGTTACAGCGGCACGAGCAATCTTGCCACCTTCTGATTCAGCGTCATCTGGATCGATTACACCCTCTGCGATAGCAACGTTGACAGCAGGCTGTGTAATATAGTCTTCCAATTTGAGTTTTTCCTCATTATTTGCGTCCATAATTGCAGTATATTTTTCTAATATAATAACTACTCAAGAAAGGGTTGGAAATTCATATATTAGATAGGAATGAAAGAGAACATATCACTTGAGCAATCATTACAGGCGTATCGTGTAATGAATACTCCGACTGAGCTCTCGTGGAAGCAACACTGGGCCAAGGAAACATTCACGTGCGACAGCTACATAGACTGCTCCGACGAAGAGAAGGCGCAATTCAATAAGCGTCTGCAAGAGGGTGAGATCACTCTCGCTCCTATTAACTTGCCCGGCGGTCAGATGGGTGAACTTAGCACGCTACAAACATTAGTTGAGCGGCTATACGATATTCGTTATAAGGACACCCCGAAGATTCGTCGTATGGTAATCTTCTCCTCTCGTACTGGTGAGCGACCTGCTGGTAAGAACCGCGCATTTGAACTATGGAACGGATTTCAGGTAATCGACTTGGATATCAAAGATGCAACAATGGCTAATAAGTTAAAGCAGCATCTGTTTGATAGCCTCAAGTCTTGCAACTGGTTCCTTGGTGTAGCCCTATCCTCATCTGGTAAGGGTTTGCATGTCTATACTAAGATTACGGTTCCAGAAGCTGATGCAGATGACACTCGTAAGCGTAAGATGCTATATCTGACTAACTTCCGTCACAAATACTCTTATGTATATATCGTACTCAATAACGGGTGCAAGCAATTCGGATACACCAAAGAGGATATCCTTAAGTGGATGGACTTGGCTATGTTCAAGCCACAGCAGGGCGCTTTCATTGGTTACGACCCTCATCCATTGATTAGTACTCATTACTTTGAGGATTTCATTTACGTAAACTTCGACAACGAGCAGAGCATTGGTTCCGCTATGGACTGGCTGACATATCCAGATCTGAAAGAGATCTTTAAGAGATGGGAGTGGTTTGAGGATGATGACCAGGCCGATATCAAGATTGAGGTCCAATCAGCAGGAGATTTGGAGTACGATACTAAGAACAAAGTACACTATAAGCACAAAGAGCGTTGGCGTTTGGCTAATACCCTTGTAAAACTATATGGCATAGACAAGGGTTATCGTTATCTCCGCATGATATGCTCTAACTCAGTAAGTGACAAAGAGCTGCAGGCGGACTGTATCACTGCGTCTCGCCACGACAAGCCTGTAGATGTGTGGGCTGTTAACCGATTGAACAGCCAGCATGGATTCAAGATCAAGCTCAATGTGCAGGCAGAACAGTTTGATGAGTCAGAGATATACAAATCAGTAGACAGCATTGACAATCCAACAATCATTCGCGAGTCTGAGAAACTAATGACGTTTAATATTAAGAAGGATGAATATCTTGGTAATATTAAATGGCAACTATTGGCTAATATCGGGCGAGTTACTCTTATCGAGGCTGGTGCTGGTGTGGGCAAGACCGAAATGGTCAAGTCTCTAGTACGTGACGGCAAGAAGGTCGTTCTCGTTATGCCGTTTACATCTACTATTAAGTCTAAGGTAGAGGGCGATAAGGACTGGTTATATGCGTATGGTAATCACAAGGTACGCCTCGATCAAACACCAGGTGTGGCCATGACTATTGATAAGTTCTCTCATCTCAATCTGATGGATATCAAGGCATGTGGCTTCGACTATATCATCATAGACGAGTCTCACCTTATGTTTCAATCAGAATACCGACCTGTTATGACTCGCGTTATTGAGATGGTTCGTAACACAGAAGTGCCTATTATCCTCATGTCTGGTACTCCAAGTGGTGAGTTAGTATTCTTCCCAGATATCGTGCACCTCAAAGTTAATAAAGAGGAAACACGTCAAAAGGAGTTTCATGTGTTCTTTACCCAGAGCAATGATGACTTAAAGATGTATATGTGCAAGGCGATGGCCAAGGACATTGCTGAAGGACGGCGCATTCTATTCCCGACAAATAAGGGTACACTATTTTCAAAGGAAATCAAGGCAGCAGTACAGTACTTCTTGGAGACTGACCATTTCTTATTTGATGAAGTCAAGCTGAACTATTACAAGAAGTCTAATGTGGGTGAGAAATTCATGGATGATGTCAACTTCCAGAAGACTATCAAGAAAACGCAGATACTAATGTGTTCGTCTTATCTATCTGTGGGTGTAGACATCCTCGATAAGTATAAGTTTGCTATCTACTTTGATGACTTGATGATGCCACAGGAGGTGGAGCAGTTTGCTAACCGCTTACGCTCAAACGACCTATTCATCAACTTATATGTGTCTCGGTTTGATTCGGACGGCAACTCCAAGAACCTCAACAAGTTCCGCGATATCAACTTCAAGTTGAATGATGAAGAGATAAAGAATATACACTCTATCCTCCGCATCTGCAACTCTATGATTGAACGTAACCCAGTAGAGTATCGGTACAATACGCTGATCAGCTCTATTGTAAATAGCAATAAATTCATTGAATACAATGAGATAGACAACAAGTACTACCTCAATGAGATTGCGTATAAGACTATTTACTTCGAGCGTAAATATCGAGAATATGTGCAACAATTGCCTGTACTTATGAAAGGCATGAAATCATATGGATACTTACTTTCTTCTAAGGATCTACCTGCATTTGAAAACAAGGAGATCATGGGAGATGTTAAGACCAAAAGCAAACAGGCATATGATGAGCAGGTAACACAGAACTCCGATGATATTATCGAACTCCTAGATCTTATCACAGAGGACCGTCTAGAACTATACAAAGATGTTATGGCCGGTCACTATGAGATCAAGAAGGGTCCAGAGTGGAAGGAGGATCCCGAGAACAAACTCATGATGGTGAAGAATATTGAGATGTTTGAAAAAGTGGTACCAATCTGCGTGTCCATGTCTAAGATGTTTACAGTGGAAGATATCAAGGACATATTTATGCACTGTAGAAGTAGAAATACATTCAACTTCGCTGCCATAGGACGTATTCGTATGCTAATCAACTTGGTTTATAACAATAAGATCAAGCGCTTGGACTTACCTATTCAAGAGTTTATGGAGAGTGTATACAAATTCTCTGAGCTGGGTACTGTACACAAGGCTGAGGTGTCTAAATTCATCCGCAACTTCGCAACCAAATACGCTATTAACGCTTCTTCTATGGATATTATCATCACGCGATCTGAGATAACCATGAAGGAATTGATCGAGACATTCACCAATATGTTTAAGTGTTTGGTTGATGTATCTCGTCCAGATAAAGAAGGTAATGTCAAGCTTAAAAAAGTAGAGTTGTTGTGGAAGGAACGCGAGGAGTATAACCGTAGCGACGAGTATCAAGCAGAGAAACTATTCGTACTGGCTGAGTTCTTACAGGGAGCGCAAATTCAAACGCAAGTTGTGGACGATTCCTCGGATGATTCCTCGGATGATTTTAACGTTGGTTGATTATTATTGTAAATTTTCTAATGATTTTCAATATATTCGTTATAGTAAACTGTATACATGAAGCCAACGCAGATTAGGAGAGGAATCAGCTCTTTCATAAAGAGTAACAAAGAAGCAGTAACAAAATATGAATTAGAATGTGACGATACTTTTGAGAATAATACTGATGATATCGTTTTTTTGTTGAGCAAATTGGATAACTTAGACGACACTAAAACAATATTATATCGGGCATTATACAACTCTATAGTAAATCACGTACATATATTAGATAGCCTGGACACGGTCGTTACACTTCGTAACATGGGTGCAGACGATTCGGATAAATCACTTAACTTCTATTTCGACGAGATCAATCAGATATATGAGAACAATCATAATGAATATGATCTCGTATACTGTGAAGAGAACCTTGACAAGCTTATCCAGATGAACCTTAAAACGGTAATTTCTATTGCGAAGAAATACCAGAACAAAGGTCTTAGTCTGGAAGACTTAATACAAGCAGGCAATGAAGGATTGGTGGTGTGCGCGAAGGGAGACTCTAAAACAGGCAAGCCAAAGTACGATCCAAAGCGAGCTACGTTGAAAGAAGATGCACTTGCGGATCTAGGTACTCTGCCAGACGACGCCACCGTAGAAGAGATCGACATGCTACTCGATAAATGGTTCACGTATGGTAAGCTAAAAAAGAAATTCGACGAGGATTTCCCATCACATAGATATACAAAAGCAGAAGTGGAAGAATGGGTTAAGAAAAATGTAGTCAATGCAAAGTTCAACTCAGTAGCATCTATGTGGATCCGTGCATATATACTCATGTCTCTCAATGATGAGTCACGCACAGTAAAGATTCCCAAAGCGGAAATCGACAAAGAAGCAAAAGAAACCGGCACTTACAAACGTGAGGAAAAAGTAGATATAGATGCTCCAATATCCAGCGAAGACTCTCGCACATATAGTGATATGTTAAGCGAAGAGGAGCAGGCTAGCAATATGGAGATCAGCGAAGCGCAAGACGAGTTCAAACGTGGTCTGAATAAGTTGTTAGATGGGGTTAAACCGAGAGATAGAGCGGTATTCCTAAAGAAGTTCGGAATTGGGTTGCCGAGGCCGATGTTACCACGCGAAATAGCTGAACAAGAAGGTCTGTCTATTGCCCGTGTATCACAGATATTTCAAACAGTCGAGCAGCAGATAGTCAAGAATCAAGCTAAATACGACGTGGATATTGAGAGACTGTTAGAATCGGCTAAAGCACTCCGATAGATTTGTTATTTTAACTTATGAGCAGAAGTCTGAAAAACAGAAGATTAAAACACGGTGCACATTTTCACTGGGTAAACTACAGTTCCAATAAACAGGACAAGCAATACGCAAACCGATCCATGCGGCGTAACAACCGCATTAGAATTAAACTCGGGAAAGAACCGTATCACAGCCTTAGAGAAGTGTGTGACAATTGGAATTTTAACAGCGATGGTGGATGCTCATATGTTAACTTCTTAGGTAGCAGATATGGATACAAAGGAGAACCATACTCAAAAGAAGATATTAGACTAATTAACAGGAAATGAATAAAACTAAGTACATAGGTATCAGGGGTCACCGTGGCTCAGGTAAGAGCACAGTGGCTTATCTACTAGGCAATATCATTCAGTGGTTACTGGACAACTACATGACCAAACAGGGTTTGAATATGAAGTATGCAACAGAGCTTACTAATGACCCGGTATTTACGGTTTCTTATCGTGTTTGGTGTGAATGTATCAAAACAGATGAGCAATTTGCATTGTCAGACATGAACAGCAACAATGTATACCTCGAAACATTTGGTAACACACCGAAGATGCTGATAGAGTTATTAACTGATATGCCACATGAATACTTCAATTCAGACTACTATAAGGATCATGTGGTAGTTAACATTTCAGACTTCACTTGGAAGGTATCTGAAGATCCATCTCATGAGGTTACATATGACTATGAAGCTCTATTGGATGAGATTGAACGCGGAAACATCACCGAAGTAGATGATGAGAACATTTATCTGACACTTCGTGACCTTATCGTATACTTTGCAACGGTCAGCATGAAGTACCTCGGACGTAGTGTTTGGGTTAAGACTGTTAAGTGTAACGAGAAGAAATATGACCAATATGAGGACTATTACAATATTGGGACTCGTTATAAGATATTTGCCGACATCAAGGCGCCATCCGAGCTCGACTACGTTCGTAACCAAGGTGGAACTATCATCTTAGTAGAACGCCCTGAGTTTAAGAAGAAGGCGAAAGGTGTATCCACATTGGATCACGACGATCGCTGCGATTATCGCGTGACGATTAACAAAGATATCTTGGATGATGACGAGCTAAAATCACAATTGGTTGGGATTGCAATAGATTTAGTACGAGAGTGACATGTAAAAATGCGCATAATTCGCATTTTCTTGCGATTTAACGAGAGATCTCATTGAAAGTGATGATCTATATCAAAAACAAAAAAGAGGAGCTTAAAACTCCTCTTTTATTATGCCTTCGCGCCAATCACTGAACCAACAACTGCACAAATTGTACGCGATGTTAGTATGTTATAGATTGGCCCATCCGTTACGCCTAGTGCTTTACAAATGGCTTTCATGACAGATGCGCCGATTGTTGCGCCTGCTAGACCGCCTACTAATGAGCCCAAGAATCCTTCGTCTACGTTGTTCTCTTTGATCGCTTGTGCAATCTTATCAGATACCTCCTCGACTACTTTCTCGTCAATTGGTTCGTTTTTTGCCAGGCTTTCATTTAGTTTTTCAGATAATCCTTTCATAGCTATTCGTTTATTGGCCCATCAGTTTGTAAACCAAGTCATGGTCTTCCAATGACATGTCTGTGTCTGCGATTGTGTAGATTGCAAAATAGTCATCCTTCTCCAAGAACTTGTCGAAGTTGCTCTTATTATGCTTGCGCAATTCACCTTCTTTGTCATATATGGTTGCGATTTGATTGGCAAGATTTTGAAGTACGCTGTCATCTATCTTTTTAGGATAGTCCGGGCAGTTAACCTTAGCACGCTTCTGGAGCACGTCGAGAATCATGGACTCTGCAGTAGCAGCATCGACTGATTCATTAACACTCTCTCGGATGCTCCATAGTTTGTGAATCTTGTCCTGATACTCCTGGTCGGCAGCATCTGCCATGCTAAGGATATCGTCCTCTACATAACTAATGAATGAATCAACAGTCTTGTGGTTAAGGAGCTCCTCTTCGTTTTCATACCAGTCAAGCACTTCGTTAGCAAGATCACGAAGATCGTCATCACTCATATGGGCACGAGATTCCTTGTTCTTTGTTGCAAGAAGATCGAATATGGCTTTTTCAGCATCGGTATTGCTGATTCCACGCGCTTCGTTTAAGCTCTCAATGAGCATGTCTTTTAAATCCTTCATGTCTTTATGACTTTATTCCGAAGAGCTTGCCGCAATCAGTTGCGACTGGCCCATAGCTTGGCTGCTGGCCTATTTCATTCTCGAGATTCTCGTCGTTGAATGGGATGATAACGATGTATTTCACGTCACTGTGTTTCCACATATCCTTAACAGCCTTGTCCACTTTTATCTGTAAACCCTCGTTGGTGTGTTCGCTCATGCTCTCGTTTAAAAACTCGACTAAGCTTCTCATCGGTTTATCTGCACTCTCTCTCAATACTTTGAGTTTATACAGGGTAGAATCGATAAGAGATAGAATGGCATCCACATCACTCTTGAGCTCGTCTTCTTTGAGGAACTTTTTGCCATCCTCAGCCAGTTCTCTGAGTGATTCGAGGTATTCGATAGCATTCATCTTATCAGTTGACATCACATTCTTGAGGTTCTTAACCACACCATGAATGCCCTGATACTCTTCGATGAGTGAATCTACGAGATCAACAACCTTTTCATAGAACTCATTTAGAGCAATGTGCGAACTATATTTGTCGGTCTTGAGATGGGCTTTCCAGGCTTCTACCATAGAACCCTGAAGTGTTCCTAAATATTCTTCAATCGTTTCAACTTTCATACCTTTTGTTTCTTATTTCAGACAGATGTATGACACGTTATTAACTACCTTAACATCCTGAGGCTTCATACTCAATAGAGCTGAGTACTCATCATCGTCAGTGCCAAGTAGATCTTGATAATCCTCGATCGAATTGAACGCAACAACAAACACTGCACCTTCGTATTGATCAAAGGAGAGGAATGCACGCTTGTACTTCTTGAAACCTTCTGCTGCATCGAGAGTAGTATATGCTGCCCCCTTGGAAGCTTCCCATTGAATTGCATTTGCAAGGGGTTGTTTTTCCTCGTTTATGTCATTTGTATTTTGCTCATTGACTTCGAGCTGCTCTTTCAGCATTTCACCTAGATCCTTCATGATTATTTGATGATATTTTTAGCCCAATCAATGTGTTTGTCGATATCGTATTCTTTTGCAATTTTCTCGAGGGTATCCTTTACTTCTTTGTGAGTAAACTCGATACCTTCATCATCCCATGCGTCTTTGAGACCCTGAGTGATGCGTTCTTCCAGAATATATTGCAAAGATTTCCAACCTCTACGTTCGTTGACGTCGGTATGAGGAGTCTCCTGGTTGTCATCTTGTTTAACACCCAAGGATTCTTTCAATGTTTCTTCTAGACTTTTCATTATCTCGTGATTTAATTTGACTTAGTTATAAAGGCTTTACATCGAATGTAAGACCATTTGCAAGAGTCACCATCTTATAGCCAGGATTCTCTTCAATATCAACCGCTGTGCATACTGCGGAAGGGTTGATGTATAGGCGTTTGCCATCTAATGTTTCGTAATTAGGTTCCATACAAATATAATAAAATTTATCATACGTTATTAAATAACTTTCGCTTGTGAATATATTTATTCAAATAATTATAACTATGGACCAAACAATTAAAGACAATTGGCTAGAATGCGTCCAGAATTTTGACGCTCAGGTTGAGGATGTGTATATTTTGCTTAACCCATTAAGTGATATCAAGCGGTTCTACGAACTTGTCAACAATATGTTCACAATAGAGGGTACCAGTGAGAATGGTGTATCACTCAAGCGCAGATCCGTTAGGATACTTGCAGCTAAGTATATATTAGAGTGTGAAAAAGATGCGAAATCTGACACGCCACAAACAACAGTTATTACATATCCGCTAAACCAACCCATACCTACATCCCCGGCTACTCCACTGCCTTGGTGGCAACAGCCAATTTACTGCACCAGTGATGGAAGGAATATTCCATATAATCAGGCAAACAATACAGTACAATGAAAACATATGACAAATGCAATATCATCGGAGATACTCATGGTCTGACTTTGTGGAAGGACTTAGTTATTGATGATGCGGTTAATGTGTTTGTTGGAGACTACTTCTCACCACACCGGTTTATTCCTTATGAAGATGTGGAGAAGAACTTCTTGGAAATTATTGAATATAAGAAGAAACATCCTCAAACTGTATTGCTCATCGGTAATCATGACGAAGATCATTGGCACATCTGTGAGATCTATCAGCGCCATCATTTCGAACATCGGACAGAGATTCAGCAGTTGTTCGAGACAAACAAAGATCTGTTTCAGATGGCATATTCTTTTAAAAACCAGATCTTAGTTACGCATGCCGGTGTCAGTAAGGGCTGGTATGAGTCGCGTATCGTCGGAGATAACCTCGAAGAAGAAGATCGTCTCAAACTCACACCAGACAAAGTGGCAGAGGAGATCAATCGGGTGTGGCATGAAGACCCTCGAGTAAACTTCTCATACGCTACTAACCGCAAAATGAGTGACTACGGAGCATACTCAAGTCTCCAGTCACCGATATGGATTCGCTTCAGTGCCTTGAAGGACTTCAATCTATTTGCCGGTATGCCGCACATTCAAGTGTTTGGACATACTATGGTAGAGAGTATCGAATCATACTGCGATGGATATAATGTTTTCAAAGGCAATCTATATGATGTGGATTGTCTGGAAACCACCAGAGAAAGCTTGCTTATTGAAATTGGAAAAGATCGTGTAAGACACGTATATCATTATCAAGTTGCAGATCCACCGCCTGCAGACCAATTGTAAACAAACACAATAAAATGGAAAATATATTACTTTTTTCGTTTACAACAAGCATCAGCGAGAACAAGAACTTGCAGATGGTATATGATGATAACGGTATGCTGCATATCATCGGCCGCTTTGGTGGGATGGATGAACATTCCGAAGATGGTAAGGCGTGGATTGACTATCCGAGCTTCTATCAATGCGCTGAGGACTTTAGAAAGCGTGCTCGTAAAGATGGGCTTATTGGGATACCCGGAGAGTTAGAACATCCAGTGGGTGTTGATCGAGATAAAATCACCCTTGAAAATATATCACACAAGATCGTAGACTTAGTCGTATCTGACTGTGGTGATGTCACTGGTGAGATTGTCATATTGGATACTCCTAAGGGTCGAATTGCAAAAGCTATCATAGACGAGGGATTACCTCTGTACATCTCATTAAGGGCAGAGTGCAACGTCCAATGGGATAGTATGCAGATCCCAAGGATCAACCTAATTAAGTTCATCACATTTGACTTAGCGAGTCAAACAAGTCTGGCATTATATGAAAAACCAGAAGCGACTATTGCAGAAACAAATAAACAAAATACTAGTATGAATAAGGAAAAACCAACAAAACGCAACAAGAAGTACGAAAGCCTGAACGGCAAGTACAAAGTTGACCAGAAGAAGCGTGCTGTCGTTTACTTCATCGTATCTAAGGGTGAGGTTATTGCCGGTGTAGCAAAGTGTAACGAAGGTGAAGTGTTTGATCTTGAACTCGGCCGTCAGATCGCATATCGTCGTGCTCACTACAATCAACGTGAACGTGATCTATTCTTGCTCCGCATGTTTATCGATGACATGAAGAGTTCAATCGACGCATTCAAAGACGCTCATTTGCTTTACTGTAAGCACTATGAGATTGCTCTACAACGTGCTGCTGAAGAAGAGAAGCTGCAGCTCGCTATGATGCGCGATCTTCGTCGCGAGATTGATGAGTTGATCAAGTATGGGCATGTACTCACAGAGGCGGAGCGTGAAGCGTTAAATCCTGGCGAGGGTGCCATCTCATGCGGCATCAAGAGAGAAGTCCGTGAGGATGTTAAAGAAGAGGAAAAGTAATTTGCCTATTCGATAAAAAGAGAGGGAAGATCACTAAAGATTTTCCCTTTCTTTGTATATAGATATAGAACCAAATAATTTGCATATGAATAACAAACCGTTTAAAAAAGGTGAACTCGTTATCACTTATTCAGGTGATCGGAGAGAGATTCAAGTTGAGCACAAGGTCGTCACCAGTGTCGGTGAGAAGTATGTCACCGTCATGAGTGTTGATTCTGCAGGCAAGCCTTGGGGCCGTAAGGAACAGTATAGCGTAATCACGCGATATTTAAAAGACTACCAGTCTCGTCAATTGTTTCATGATGAGCAAGAACTTCAAGAAGATCTCAAAGAGAAAGAATTAGTAACTAAGTTCCACCGTTTGGCTGACGTGTATGGTTTCAATCGGGAAGAGATCAAGCTTTTCATGGAAATCCATGAGGCTGGTATTGAGAACTGGAAAAACGAGCACTATAAAGCATAATGTATATGAAAAAGCTCAAATAATCCTAAAGATTTCTAAAATCATCGTATATAGACATGTAACATTAAATATATTACTTATGTACAGCGTTAAAAATTGCCCAAATTGGGTTCACAATCACAAGTACGCAGTCATTAGGGACTGTAGGAATGAGCAAGCACCAAACAACGGATTCTGGTTTTATGGGTCGTATGACAGTTTGATCACCGCTCAAGAGGCACTTAACGAGATCGGCAATGGTGTCATCGTCGAGTCGAAAGAGGTTGAGATGATCCCTCCGTACAACAATTTTGGATAACATTTCAAACAAATAAACAATATCAAAAATGGAAAAAGCATTCATTTACACAGTAGTAATTATCCTACTGTTGGCAGTAGTAGCCGCTTTTAGTTTTGGCCTTGGCGCCCTTGTAATGGTTCTTTGGAACTGGCTAGTACCGGCAATCTTTGGCCTCGGAACGATTACCTTCTGGCAGGGTTGGGGTCTGTTAGTCCTTACTAGCCTGTTGTTCCGCTCTCGCATGGGCGATAGTGTTAACAATTCTTGGAAAGAAACCAAGGAGAATCTCAAACGCGAGCTTAACATGAAGAAGTAACATGAGAGACAGTTTAACAATAGGGTTGCTTGTCATGTTCTGCCTATTGGGTGTAGCAAATCTCTATATGGGTTTCTACAATCAGCACAACTTCAATGAGCACGTTGCAGAACATGACAGTATCATGATCCAACAAAAGATCCACCCACAGGAATTGCGTGTGACTATTAACTACGTCTATCCACATGACACAGCAACTATTCAGAAAAGCAAGTAAGACCGCCACTACTGGCATATGGTTTGCAAGAGTCAATCAAGACCTTAGAGACTTTTGTCCTCGGGCATATGGAAATGGATTCCGTGCGCGTCGTGAGCAGTTCCGAGGTTTTGCAATTCAAACTCTAGCCGTAAATGCTTTCGGATATTCACTGCAGGTGTGGTTTGAAGTAAAGTAGGCACAAAAAAACCACTATATTAAATCATGTTTAACTTATCATTACATTTAATCGGTTTGTATGGGGGTATCGTGCTGTATCTGATCAGCATCCTCATGTTCGAATCGTTCAAACCGAGGATCGTGAATCTAATCTTCTTCGGATTGGCATGTGTTCCAGGTTTCGGTTTGATCTTTATGACGGGCATTTTGCTATGGCAAATATTCGGTCATGATAGGCAACCATATCTGATAGACATGGATGAACGATGTTTCTGCGACATCATAGTCCGGAGAAACAAATTAAATCGATGGCTGTTCAACGACATCGATTGGAAACACTGGGATAATGTAATCGCCCAGCAAAAAGAAACCGTTGAAAAATCCAAACAGTTATAAACCCAAACAAAAATCAAAATGGAAACAAGACATTATTTGACATTGGCGATTATCGCCTTCGTAATCATCCTCGTTCCGACGACTATGTGTCGCTGCACGCGAGTTGATTCGTCGGAAGTTGGAATCAAGTTCAACAAACTGTCACTGACTGATCAGGGCAAGCTCGACGCAACCACGGTATCCGGCTATGTATTCTACAACCCGATCACAACCGACGTGTACACCTATGAGACGTATATGCGCTCCGTGGATTACAAACCTTTCCGTGTGAAAACGAAAGACGGAACAGAGTTTACGATGGATCCTATGCTCAACTACAACCTCGAACGTGAACGTGCTATTGATGTATTCGCGAAATTCCGCCGCCCGTTAGAGCATATTGAAGCCACATATATCCGAAATGCTATCTATGACGCATACCGCATCCACGCCAATAAGTATACCGCCGATGAGTTGATGGCTAACCAAGCTAAATTCGAAGCAGAAGTTAAAGAAGCACTCGATTCAGTTCTCGGTACAGAGGGATTCTATGTCGCACAGTTTACCTCGCTGATTGATCCGCCTGAGAGTTTGAAAAAGACTATCAATGAGAAGAACCAAGCAGTACAGTCCGCGTTGAAAGCCGATAATGAAGTCAAAAAGGCAGAAGCCGAGGCCAAGATTGCAGTTGCCAAGGCAGAAGGAGATGCTCGAGCCATGCGTGTGAGAGCCGATGCAGAGGCTTACTACAATCGCACGATCTCCGCATCACTATCCGAGCGTATCGTCCAGGAGGATTGGATCGAAAAGTGGGATGGACATCTACCACAGGTTTCAGGAGGCAATACGCCACTGATCTCAATCCCGAAGTAACAACTATATACATATGCAAAAGGTTTGGTCAGACATCGTCGTGAGATGAGGTCTGACTTTCTTTATTATATAAACATGATAGGTGAAACACAAATAGAATCCAAGCACTTAGGTACACTGTATGAGAAACAGGATAAGTCAAATCCCCACACATTTGATCTAGGTAAACTATCTCATAGTGGACGTCACATACATGATATAACAGAAGAGTGAGGGCTAAATCAGCTCTACTATTTTTGTATATTATCTATATGATACATATCAAATACAATCCAAACGATAAGCGATATATCTTCTTATATGGGGACGACACCGAGCTCAAAGCTCTCGAGTCGTACCTAAATAAGATCCCCCAATATATGTTCCTACCGAGCTTTGCCGGTATACCAAAGCCGGAAGTGTTCCTGTTCAAGTTCAAGAAAGATGGACGGGTTATATACTATACTTATGCGGGTTTATGGAAACAGGTGGTGGATTGGTGTAATGATAATAACGTAGCACATGACGATCTAGACGGAGTATTTAAGTATACTGAGTTTAGCATGTCACTTGATGAGTTTGCACAACACGTGGCTACCTGGAATCTTAACATTGACCCTCGCGGATATCAAGTTCGTGCTGCGTGGCTGATTCTTAAGTACCGAGTTTCTCTATCCCAACTAGCCACGCGTGCCGGTAAGACTCTCATCGCGTATATGGTCTTTCGTTATATGCTTGAGAACGGAGGGGCCCATAGCGTATTGATGATAGTACCAAACACAACTCTCGTCAAGCAGGCTGTTAAGGACATGGCTGAATATAAGGAGTTCTTCAAGACGGAAACTGTGTGGGCTGGAGGAGAATTGTGTATAGGTTCAAACCTGACTGTTGGAACCTTTCAATCATTAGTTAAACGTTGCGATCGCAAATCATCTAAGTACGACCCGAAGTTCTTCAATAAGTTCGATGTGATATGCTGCGATGAGGCGCACACAAGTAAGTGCGCATCCATCAAGACTATCTTATCACAAGACTTCATCAAAACTGTTAAGCTCCGTTTTGGTTTCTCTGGGTCCTTACCTCCCAAGAATACCATTGAATCATTCACCACACAATCGCTACTCGGACCAATGATTCAAGACATCCGTTCTAAAGAGTTGATGGATGAAGGATTCATTACACCTGTTGAGATACATCAGGTCCGTATCAATTATGATTGGACGCCGGAACTCAAACGACTCTATCTGAGATGCGGTGAATACCTATGCAGCACCCCGAAGATTGAGTACTATACCAACAAGAAGGGCAATTTAAAAAAGCGCAACAAACAACTACCAAAGGATCGGCAGGAGTTCACTATGAAAGAGGAGCGTGAGCTGCCATTCACCCTGCGTAAGATCAAGCCGTTATATAATGACGATGAATACATATCATATTTGATTGACTTGTGTAAGGCTCGCGGTTCGAATCTGTTGTTATTAGAGCAGATGATAGTCCACCGCAGCCAGAAGCGTGTCGATATTATGGATGACCTCATTGCAAGTTTTGAAAAGAACTGTGTTGTATTTGGTCATCATACTGAATACTTAGTGTATCTATATAACCACTTCAAGCAGAAGTTCCCAGATCGAAACGTGTATATAATTGTAGGTAATACTACAGTTAAAGCACGTGAGAAAGTGATCGATGCACTTGTTAAGGATAAGGACGCCATCTTGGTGGCTAGCTACGGTTGCGTTGGAACTGGATTGACCCTAAAGAACTTGGATTATGGCATCTTAACTCAATCGTTTAAGTCTGGCGTTATCAACAAACAATCTATAGGTCGTGGACTGTGTCTTGCCAATGACAAAGACAAATACCGATTGTATGACCTTATCGACGTGCTTCCAACGAAACGATTGTATACACAGGGCCTAGCAAAGATACGACTCTATAAAGAAGAAGAGTTTGAATACTACATACATGAAAAATAAAAGAGGACCGATAAGTCCTCTTTTGTTGTTATACGCCGTACTCTTTGAATTTCGCATCGAGCTTTGCAAATAGCGCTCTCAATTGGCGCTCCGTACTGTTACGACGTTCTAGGTAGTCCTTAACGCCTAGACCGAAGTTATATCCGCTACGCTTTTGCGCTTTGATCATGTCAACAGTTTCTTCGATGTAGCTATTGTATAGTCTTAACAAGCCGCCGTTTACCCAAGCTGCATCTGAGTGCTTTGATGACTTAGCCTCACCATTGATGAGTTTGTTGAGATCGTAGAAACTAACATACTTGCTACTATCGTTTCCAGCCTGTGTCATGACACTTTGCATGAACTTCATATAGCGATCCATGTACTCTCTCATGAGTTTGTCGATCTCCTCTGTGCTAGAATCATTAAACTTGCGATTGGCGATGATCTCCCTGTATCGCTTGATGTTTTCCTTAGCGTTATTTCGGCAGTATGTATAGAACTCACCAAGTGTCTTCCAATCATCAGTCAAATCAACGCCTCCGGCACGTTTACCAAGCTCGCCTTGAATACGTTTGAGAGCGCGGTCCTGTGCATCTGGAGTAGGAATCATACCTTCTCTGTCTCTTCTGCGTTGGTTCTGTACAGTGCGGTTATCATTTTCAGCCAGGTTGATGACATATAATGTATCGCATCCTCTAATAAGATCATCAATCGCCTTTTTACCATCCTCTTGCTCCAACTTCTTCTTGTTAGTACAGCGGTACACGCGGTCCCAAGATGAGGTGTAGATAAGATGGAGCTCGTCGTTGAGATAACCAAAGATATATACATAGCCGAGAGGCACTTCGTGTTTCTTATGGTTTAAGCCGGCATACACCTCTTTGCCTGCACGTTTAGCACGAATCATACTCAACACTACGTCGATGTCTTTGTTCTGGCTATTTTCGTCACCGGTGACACGTTTCTTTACCATGGTGATATCATCGTCTTCGATCTTATCCCACATGGCGTTATCCATATGTGTATCCTTGCAAAAATTAGAAAAATTACTTGCAAACGGAAGACAGTCATTGGCAAACATTCTAACGAGTTTACTTTCAAATGACTCGTTAATCATCGCTTCATATATTTCAAATAAACTTCTCATAAGTCTTTTTTGTGTATTCCTAAATAAAGGGTCCATACGTCATCTGGCACATCCACGTCCAGGCGGATTACATAACTATCCTTGATAGAATCTACGATATGCTGCATATCCTTGAGGTACTCATGCCATTCACCACTACCATTCAATCCACCATATATCTTAGCTATATAGTGGTCATCCCGACCTTCTACCATGTACACTGTTACAAGTGCTAGATTAGACTTGTTTTTGAACTCTAATTTTGCTTTAAGCTTGTCATCGAGATCGTGGGTTTCTTTCCACTTCTCACCGAATTGCTCATAGTGCTTCTTGAGTTCGTCTTCGTCCTCATGTACCTGCACCTTAAGGTTGGACATGATATAGCTATGCATTAGAAAGTTCTGAAGTGTCATAGTATAACGATTTTACTTTTTGGAGTGCCAGAGAAGCGTGATACAATCTTTTCGTCAATTTTCATGCCGTCACACTCTTTGATCTTGATATACTTAGCTTTTGGCATACCCTTAAGGGACTTGATAGTACAATTCCTAATTATTAGGCCGCAGCACTCTTTAACATCACAGTCGCTAAAGTCAAGACCCTTACTATATTCAATAGTTATGTTATTCTTAGGCATATTAGTTGGCAGACCGCGTACAGATGTTATCTCTTGACCGCATAAGACGAAGGCTAAACGCTCATCATCGGGATCTGCAAATTTTATGAAGCTTGGCAAGTTCTCCTTAAAGATATCAACTGTATGGTCTCCGGAGAATGCATTAGCTGATCTGATTCGTATCTTGCCGTTTACAATTTCAAAATTACGCGCGTCATTAGAACCATCTCGAACTGAATAATCATACAGATCATGGCAATGGTCTTTAAACCATGCGTTTACGTTGACAGCAGTAGCTAAATCTTGTGCAGTCTTATCCAGAACGTCATTATCGTCCATATGTATAGCCTCATATATGTCTAATAAAGATCTCATATCTAAATAATAAGCCAGTTTTGATTATATTGTTATATAAACACAGCTAATATGGTTAAAGATATTGTAGCATTTGACGTAGAAACCACAGGTTTAAATCCTCAGAAGGATTTCATCATTCAGCTTGTTCTCAAAAAGTTGACGGGTGATACTCTGGAGGTTAAGGAAACCAGGCAGTGGTATATCGAGCCAATTCACGCTTATGAAATCACTCCTCAAGCTCAGGAAAAACATGGTATAACCAAAGAGTTCTTGAAGAAGAATGGCGTGCCTCTCAAAAGTATCGCTCAAGAAATCCTGGACTTCTTTGATGGTTGTGACATTCTGACATTCAATGGTAACACATTTGACGTTAACTTCTTGTATTCAAATCTCAAGCAGATTGAATATGAGTTCGATATCAACAACCGCATTTTCTATGATGCATTCCTAATGTACAAGAAACTGCACCCCTCTACTCTGGAGGCATTGTATCTGCACTATACTGGTAATATCTTGGACGGTGCACATAATGCGTTCAACGATGTAGACGCCACTATCGAAGTATTCAAGCACTTACATCAAGGTCCAGGCGATAGATGGGAAGGTCTCACCCGTGCTGATATGGATAAGATGGAGGAGAACTACATCGATTCACCAGAGCGCTCCGTATGTTATAAGCCAGGCATCAACCCAGATGAGAAGATCATCGTGTTCGCTACCGGCAAGCACAAAGACGAAGAGTTCATGAAAGTATGCAAACAGGATCCATCTTACATCAAGTGGTTCATGGACAATGTGGCATCGGAGTTCACAAAGAACATGCTTCGCGTCTACTATAACAAACATAGGTCTAAATCCTAGGCCTATTTTTGCTATGTTAATACATCAAGAGATTGTTTAACTTCTAATTATAATCTAGATGAAAGAAAAAAATCGGAGAAATCCAAAGAAACAAAAACAGGAACAAGAAGAAAAGCGCGTCAATATAGAACGCCGTCAAGTTGCTGTTATTGCAAAATCCAAAAACCTTAAGAGTACGTTTGATTTCGAATGGCCTGAGTGGACTAAGGAAACCGACCGTATCAAAGCCAATACCAAGCGCTATGCAGACATGCCGATTGCAGAAGTATTCGGTGTCAAGGCTGATCAAGTGCCAGGTTATCAAGAAACCCCGCGCGAACTGCATGTCGGTGAGATTATCAAAGTCGACATCGACAACGTGGCAACAAGCAAGCTGAGTGGCTGTGCAACCAAGCAGATCCTCTTATCGGCAGTCAATCTCGGTAAGTATAAGATCATGCAGGAGGTTAGCAATACTCATCCGCTGTTGCTCAAGAATCTCGATGCAGAAGTTGTACGTGCTAACCGCGAGACAGTATATGTCGATGTTATCAAGCCGATGTTTGACGGATGGCTGCAGCCGATCCTTAAAGATCCGGATGTGCAACGCAACGTTAAGCTCGCTCAGACGATCAAAGTTAAGAATCTCCAGCTGACTCGTGGTGGATTTATCGGCCAGGCAGTTATTCCGGTAGTTTCTGCATTCGTAGGACAGGAGTATACTGTAGAAGCATTCATTCCGGGTTCACAAATCGTATTGAATATCGAATCCGACTTCGAACAATGGGTTGGACAGGATGTGGAAGCATTTGTTACCAACTACATTCCGAAACCGGGTGAGCGCGAAAAGATGTCTCTTGTATGTTCTCGTAAGGACTATCTGAAGCTCCAGGGAGACAAGAACATCATCAAGCTGTTCGGTATGTACTGCGACAATGATGATAAGTGGACTAAGGAAACGGAGAAGAAGCACCTCGGCTTGGTAACTGGTATCATCAACAGCTCGAAGAAGTGTGGTGTATTCGTTGAGATTCCAAGTCTGTCTATCACAGGTATGATCGAGATGCCGCCTGCCAACCTTTGCGATTTCAAACCGGGCGATGAGGTGCGCGTTAACATCGTAGATTTCGAAGAGAATACGTACTTCGACCCAGTAGTAAAACAATACGTCCACGACGCTCCATATGAGATCGAAGACGGAGTATTGCGAAGCTGCAATATCAAACCAATTTTAA
>Ga0256405_10000799_pt1 | contig 97139 bp, 119 predicted proteins | sample RumenRJG_02DNA_FD_189096 | JGI IMG/M metagenome (GOLD analysis project Ga0256405, IMG submission 189096) | Bovine rumen microbial communities from Lethbridge, Alberta, Canada - RJG_02 | ecosystem: Host-associated > Mammals > Digestive system > Stomach > Rumen | place: Canada: Alberta...
GTTTTAATGACGGATGCAAGAACCATAAAAGCGCACGCCAGACCAACTGTTTCCCTCATTATACAAAAACAAGTGCAGCTACAGATATACATATCTGTCAACTACACTTCTATGGTACTAAAAAGCGCAGGTCCGATCGTGATATGCAATCGGACTTACGCTTGTCTGCAACTCATTGCGAAATGTATTATAGCAAAAATACTTTGCCGATGTAAATGTTTTTTAATAGAATGTGGCAACTTCCTCTTCAGGGGGATCGCACTTGACTACTTCCTTAACGTGGAATACAGGGCCTATGGCTTCGTACATGTCATTATATTCGCGTACGATCTCAGCTGTCATGACGACCCATCCGCCGTGCTCAAGTTCACTTGACTTGGGATACTTGGCAACCAGTCCGCCGAACTGGATATCCTGCACACAGCAGGTCATTATATGGCGTCCGATAACGAATTCGTCGGGCTTCAGACCGCCTCCGAGAAGCGTTCTTCCCTTGAACTTAACAGTCTTTCCATAGTAGTTCGCTTCGTTGTCGTTCATGTCTGCGTACCACATAGCATAATCCTGGTCCTGGATCTCGATGACCTTGGCGTTCATATCGAACGGCAGAGGATCTTCGATGTTATCCAGCTCGATCTCGTTAGGACCGTATTCATAGATTATGTCGCATCTTCTGTTGGCCTGACGTACTATCTTATGAAGCGGCATCTGATCCATATCGCGGGTCATGTGCTTGAATACTATGCTTTCTGTGGATTTCACCTTATCGTATACAAGCTGCCTCATGTTGTCGTTATAGCTTACGAAATTCCTGGCATCTGCGAAGGTCATTTCCTGATAAACTGTCCAGTTCTCAGGAAGGTTGTTATAGAGCTGATCCAGCACCCACATTCCGTTGTACTCGATGACTACCTTCTCAGCGTTGCAAAGTGCAGCAGCATTTGTCATCCAGCTTTCAGTGAGTTCCTCTTCATCCTCAAGAGTCATGATCTTGACATTGGATGAAGCGAACTTTATGGGCTGATACTCTACTTCACCCTCTTCGGTGACGATGAGAAGAGTTTTCTGACCGTCATTGAAACCGGGATCCTCAAGAGTCTCCTGTATGAATGTAGTCTTTCCCGCATCCAGGAATCCCGTAAAGAGATATACGGGTATTTCTTTCTTGCTCATTATATTTTTTCTCCAAACTTCTTTATTTATCAAATTCCAAAGAGCTCCTTAACAGCCTCTTCTTCAACTCCGGCACCGATAACAACGATCCTGCCTGTTACTTCAGCTGAACCAAATCTTACGTCGGGTTCGCCGGGAACGTAGTCGAAGTGGATCCACTGTCCGTCCTCAGCCTCTACGATGCCCTTGGCACGGAGTATCTGTCCGTATTCACCGAAATCACCGAGCTTCTCAAGGCATTCCTTGATGAAATCAGGGCTGAACTTCTTAGCTGTCTCATATCCGAAGGAATCGAATACTTCATCAGCATGATGATGACCGTCATGGTGATGATGATGGTGGTCGTGATCATGGTGATGATGCTCATGCTCATGTTCATCGTCGTCATCGTCATCGTCGTCATCATCATGATCGTGGTGGTGATGATGTTCGTGTTCGTCGTCATCGTCATCATGGTGATGGTGGTGATGTTCATGCTCATGTTCATCATCGTCATCATCGTCATGGTGATGGTGGTGGCAGCTGCACTCAGGATCGTCGCATTCATCCTCGTCGTGATCGTGATGATGCTCTGCGTGCTCCTTCTCAAGAAGTTCTATAGCCTGCTCCAGGGTATCCCTGTTCTCCATGGCTTTCAGGATCTGCTTGCCGTCAAGCTGATCCCAGTCAGTTGTAATGATGGTAGCGTGATCATTATGAGCTCTTAAGAGTTCGACTACTGCCTTGAGCTTATCCTCTGCCATGTCCTTGGTATGGCTCAGGATGATGGCTGAAGCGTGTTCTACCTGATTGTTATAGAACTCGCCGAAGTTCTTCATGTATACCTTAGCCTTCTTGGCATCGACTACGGTAGTAAATCCGTTGAGCTGAAGATCGGGATCGTCAAGTCTCTCAACAGCCTCAACGATGTCGCTGAGTTTGCCTACGCCTGAAGGCTCGATCAGGATCCTGTCGGGATGGAACTGCTCAAGCACCTGTTCAAGCGATGCGCTGAAGTCACCAACGAGACTGCAGCAGATGCAGCCTGCGTTCATCTCATTGATCTGGATGCCGGAATCCTTAAGGAATCCTCCGTCAATACCTATCTCACCGAATTCGTTTTCGATAAGTACTACCTGTTCTCCCTTGTAAGCCTCCTCTACCAGTTTTTTGATCAGGGTCGTCTTGCCGGCTCCAAGGAATCCGCTGAAAATATCAACTTTTGCCATTGTAAATCACCTCTTGTATGTAAAAAGTATTATTTAACATATTCTGCGTAAACAGGCACTTCCTGTTTGCGCTCTAAATTATATTATACCACAAAATCACAATTATTATCAAATATTTCAAAATGCCTCAGCTGTTTTTACCGAGGCATTTGTTTTATCAGTTAAAGATGAATCCGGCTCCAAGGAAAAGCAGAGCGGATATGGCTGCGCAAAGGATACCGAATGGAGCCTGTGTTACAGCGTGATCGAAGTTGTTGCATCCGGTAGCTGCTGAAGTGATTACAGTAGCATCAGAATAGAAACAGATATGCGATCCGAATACGCCTGCGGACAGCACTGCTGAGACCGCCAGGGTAACGTCACATCCGATCCCCTGTGCAAGCGGGATAACGATCGGAAGAGCTATGATGTACATTCCCCAGTTCGTTCCCGTTATGAATTCCGTTATTGCAAGCGCGATGAATACTACCAGAGGCATCACCTGTGGCGTTACGAACTTGGTAGCAGTTTCGATAACGTAAAGCGTGAAGTGGATCTGGTTGTTAACGTCAGCAAACAGGAACGCAAGTATCATCAGAAGGAGCGGCATGATCATGTTCTTCAGTCCTTCAAGAGCTACGTCTGTGAACTCAGAAGGAGTCACAACGCCCTGCCAGAGGTAGAAGACGAACATGAAGGCCAGAGTGAGAAGCACACCCATCTGCATATCGAAGTCGAGGATTATTGTTCCTCCTACAAGAATGGCGATGGGCAGGAAGAGGTTGATCATCCTGGGATTCTCATAGATGATATCGTCCTTTCCGGCACGAATGTCTATCTTATCGGAATCAGGAGGTGCCAGAGGTCCTCCGTCAGCTACTCTCTGGAAGGCCTTCTTCATGGGTCCGAAGATCGGAACTATGCCGAGTATGACCATAGGAACGCAGATCGCAGCTATCCAGCCGTAGAAATTAAAAGGTATTGTCTTGATGAAGTATTTCAGTCCTTCTCCCGCAGGAGCCCAGCCGTTGGTCTCAAGTATCCTTGAACAGAATACTGCCCATGTACTGATGGGAATTATAACGCAAAGAGGCGCCGCAGTAGAGTCCACGATATATGAGAGAAATTCCCTGGGTACTCTGTGCTGGTCCGTAAGCTTGGTCATGCATGAGCCGACCGTAAGCGAATTGAGATAATCATCTATGAAGATGACTACGCCCAGGAACCAGGTCCACATCAGCGATGCTTTTTTTGTCTTGGCTTTTTTCGATATCCACTGGCCGAAAGCAAAGGCTCCGCCGGACTTTTCAATGAGCGCTATGATGCTTCCCATAAGTCCGCATACGATTATGAGCCAGGCGATATCCTCGCTCATCATTACGCCGAGAATGCCGTCGCTGAAGTTGGTGAATATGTTGCCTAACCATGTCCCCTCATCACCTGATCCTGGTCTTGAGACCATAATAAAGCCGATAAGTGATGCCAGGGTAAGCGCTTCGATGATCCTCTGAGTCGCAAAGATATATACGATGAGGAAAACAGCAGGTATCAGTGAAGCTGCGCCATAATCGTTGACGTCAGCAGGCAGAAGAAGAGTAAGTCCGAAGGCAGCTGCCATAACGACGATAACTATCAGAAGCGTCATCTTGCTGCTTGAAGCACTCTTCTCACGGGATAAGAATCCGAACAACTATCATCTCTCCTTTTTTACCCGGCCACATGAAATGACCGGCTATAATACCGTTTGAAAAAGCTGAGTTTTATTGAACTCAGCCCATAGTTATTAAAACATATTGATTATATCAAAAGATATATATTTTTCAATACTTTTATCATTATTTTTTTATCTGATCAGGCAGTTTTCAAAAAGAACTCTTTCCATGATCAGCTTCTCATCTTTCCCGCACCACCTGAGAAGTCAAAAACGTAGTTATCTTCCTCTTCTTTTTCTTCTTTTTTGGTTCCCCAAGTGTCAGGGAAAGTGCCTCCTAAAAGGTCCGGATCGGTATCTCTGCACTTCAGGCTTCCGAGTTCCGAACCAAGATCGTAGTACTCCCTGGCCTTTTCTCCGTCAGAATCTCCTTCAAGTCCTTTCTCTTCGATCTGACCGAGGTAGTAATATGCATCCCCAAGACCGTCTGCTGCGACTTTAGTGAAACACTCCCTTGCGAAGTTCACGTCCTTTTCAATGCCCAGTCCGTACATGAGCAATCTTCCGAATTCAAGGAGTCCCCTGCTGTTTCCCAATATGGCTGCCTTATGATACATGGCTGCAGCACCGATATGATTGTCGTCTCTTTCTTCAAGGCTGCCGAGAGCTATCATAGCATCCGTATCCAGCATTTCCGCGGCGTCCGCTAACAGAAGTCTTGCTTCTGTCTCATCCTTGTAATAGATATCCCCTTCAATTATCAGTTCGGCCAGTCCCGTCTCAGCCCTAGCTCTGATCCTGTCGGCATCAGACGTACCTGCCTGATCTCCGTCTTCGTTATATGTTCTTTCCAGGATCTCCTCATATATCGCGCAGGCTTTGACCTTGTCAGCTACATAGTGAACCTCGCCGCGCCTGATGGCGTCTGCAAACTTCAGCATCTCTTCAGGCGTCATATCCGTCATGTCCACTCTCACGTCTTCCAGCGGCCCTGCAAGTGCCATGGATCTTATAACGCTCAGAGCGTCCCTGTCCACCAGGACCACATCCGAAAACGGGTCGATGATGATCCCTGAAATCTCGTCATCCGAAAGTATATTACCGATCAGTTCCTCCAGATCAAGCACTGCAAGATCCGTATCGGGACCGATCTCCGCTTCTTCTAAGTCGGTGAACATCAAAAGGTAATCCTGTCCGTCTTCTCTCACCGACTGAAAAACGTCCCCTGCCGAGGCAACAAAAAACCTGTCCCCCAAATCGTACGCATCTGCCAGCGCCGCAATAACGGCAAAGTACTTCTCTTCAGAAGGATCTTTTGAAAACTCCGCAATAGCTATATTCAGTTCATCACTGCCCGTATATATCCTGTTTATCATCTTAGTATCTGAATAATTCTGCCTTAAAGTAAACATGCGCCTTTTCACATTGATAAAGGCGCATCTGATCTCTTACATATAGGACTGAGACTTACTCTTCGTCCATAATCTTGTCGAACTCTGCAACGACCTTCTCAAATTCGTTGTCATCTTCGATATCAACAAGTTCGAACTCATCGTCACCGACTTCCTTATATCCGTAGATATATACGTCGTCCGAACCGTCATCGGGAATGAGCGCGATATATTCCTTGCCTTCATAATCAAAGACACCCATTATCTCGCATTCAACTTCTCCGCCGTCATCGAATTCCAGAGTGATGATATCAGCTTCTTCTTCATTATACTTATCTTTTGCCATGTTATATTCTCCTTAATGATTCAAAAGAAAACCGTGTCCGGCTTTTAATATGGTATCAATATATCATACTTGCCTGTTTTTATCAAGACTAAAGAATTCTATTACAGAATCAGCGTTTTTCTCCGTGATTCCGGGGCATTCCAAGAGCTGTTCCTTTGTCGCTTCCTTTATGTCTTTTATTGTCTCGAAATGATTGAGAAGTGCGTTTCTCTTCTTCGGTCCTATGCCTGGGATATCGTCCAGAACGGAACCTATCGAGTTCCTGTTATGAAGGCTCCTGTGATAGTCTATGGCGAACCTGTGGACCTCTTCCTGGATGGTTCCGCAGTATTTGAAGAGCAAAGGATAATCCTTGAGAAGGATCTCCTGTCCTTCGCCGTTCACTAGCGCCCTGGTCCTGTGGCTGTCATCCTTGGCCATGCCAAGTACAGGTATGTTCAGTCTCAGTGCCCTGAGAACCTTCTCAGCCGATGTGACCTGGCCCCTGCCTCCGTCCATCAGGATCAGATCCGGCAGGATATTGAAACTCTTGTCATTTTCAAGAGCCCTTCTGAACCTTCTCATGAGCATTTCCTGAAGGCTGCCGTAATCATCCGGTCCTTCAACGGTACGTATCTTGAACCTGCGGTAATCCTTTCTGACGGGCTTCAGATCCCTGAAGACCACCATTGCTCCCACAGTGTCAACGCCGTTGGTATTGCTTATATCGTATGATTCAACCCTGTATCCGGTCTTCTCATAACCCAGTATCCTGGAAAGAGCAGTTCTTAATTCCTGTTCCCTTTCCATCTGGGTCTGCACCCTGATCTCCAGATTGCCTGCGATCTCAGTAACATCTCTCTTGGCCAGTTCCAGAAGCTGATGTTTGCTTCCCCTTTCCGGAGTGTGGATCCTGGTCCCGAGCATTTCTCCTATCATGTCGGCATCTTTGATCGGTCTGGGTATCAGTATTTCTTTAGGGGGAGATGCAAGCTGTGAATAGTATTGCTTTATGAATTCGCTCATGACCTTATCATACTCGTCATGACCGCCCTCTTCCTCGCTGTCCACTTCCCAGTTTTCAGCATTGGACATGAGGAACGTTTCCCTGCCTGAAAGCTTACCGTCTCTTACAGGGAAAAGGATAACCGCTGAATTCTTGCCTGACCCGACGGTGAAAAGCATGTCCAGATCCTTGCCGTTCACCATGGTGACCCTCTGAACGTTTCTCAACGCCTTCAGCGCTTCGATCTGGTCTCTCAGTACGGCGGCCTCTTCAAACTCAAGATTTTCAGAAGCTTCCTTCATCTTCTCCTTAAGCTCGTTTTCCAGGCTCTTATCCTTACCGCTTATCAGTTCGACAAGTTTTTCAACGTCCTTCATATAGGCGTCATGATCCACCAGCCCGGTGCAGATACCTCTGCATTCCTTTATGTGGTAGTTCAGGCATGGCTTGAAGCCTTCAGGAAAAGACGTGGATGAGCATCTCTTCAGTTTGAACAGCTTGTTCAGCAGCTCTATTGACCTGTTTACTGCTGATGCATCCGAATACGGTCCGAAATACTTCGCTCCGTCCTTTTTTATCATCCTGGTCTTGAGGAGCCTGGGGTATTCCTCATTAAGCGTCAGCTTGATATACGGGTAGGTCTTATCATCCCTTAAGAGCACGTTATACTTAGGTTCGTACTTCTTTATCAGATTGCATTCGAGTATCAGAGCTTCCATCTCGGTCTTGCAGGTAATGTACTCGAACTCCTCGATATTCTTCACCATAGACCTCACCTTGGAGGAATGAGAAGCGGAATTGACAAAATAGCTGGACACCCTGCGTTTGAGGTTGACTGCCTTTCCCACATATATGACATTTCCGAGTTTGTCTTTATGCATATAAACTCCCGGGGTCTCCGGGAGTTTTTTAAGGTTTTCCTTGATATCGAACATTGTTTTTTAACGGTACGGCCAGTCTCTTTCCCTGGCGCTCTTTTCCTGTTCCAGCTGCTTGAGTGCGATCTCTTTGATCCTGGCCTCTCTCCTGGCCCTGGCTTTTGCCTTGTTCTTTTTGATCATGACGCTGAGGGCGATGAATGCCAGCAAAACGACTCCCAAAACGATCATGATTATAAGTGCAACTGAATTCGGGATCCCTATTCTTGAGAATATCCATCCTTCAGGGACGTCATCGACAGCCACTATATCTACCGAAGAAACCGGAACGTCAGCAAGATAGATCACATCTTTTCCAATCACGTCGCCCTTTGATACAGGTGCAGTTATTTCGAAGAATTCGGGCTCCACCAGGATAAGGGAGGCAGAAGCACCTTCGAGCAGATTGACATATCCGTCCTCTGCTACTTCTCCTGCTACCTTTCCTACCGCCCCGTTCTTGACTTTAGCCTTCTTTTCGATGGCAGTTCCCTTTTCGACTGCCTTATACGGCTGGATCATGTTTGCCGAATACGCCATAAGTTTGCTCAGGTCGGCAAAGTCATATCCGATATAGTCATTCAGCGTTACTGCGATAACATTTATTCCGTTTACCTCAGAAACGGCAAAGGTTGCTGTTCTGTTACCTGTATCCACACCTTCCATTCCGGCAAAAACGGAGGGATCTTCAGAAACCGTTACATCCTTTCCCTCGTAGTTTTTCAGAGAGCCGCCGATCATCAGAAGATTGCTCGTGTGCATAGGTGCCGCTTCATTCATGTTTGTTGCAGCCAGATCATAGGTCTTTTCCGAGAGTATCTTCCCTACTATGTCGTTGTCAAGTGCAGCTTCCGCTATAAGACACATATCCTTGGCAGATGAATAATTGCCGGCATTTCTGTGTCCCGTAGCATTATAGAATTCGGATTTGGTACATCCAAGTTCCAGCGCTCTTTCGTTCATAAGCTGGACGAAATCCCCTTCACTGTCTGCTACGCTTATTGCAAGCATCCTGGCAGCTGCATTATTGGATTCCATGAGCGCCAGATGCATGAGTGCGTCTACCGAGATCACCTCACCTTCCTTGAGCCACTTGCTTTTATCATCAGGATCGATGGCACTTGCAGTCATGGTCACCATCTCATCCATGTCAAGCTCCTCTGCGGCTATAAGGCAGGTCAGAAGCATAGTAAGAGAATCCGGATCGTACTGTTCATCACCGTAGTAATCCCAGACAAAACTGTTGGATTCATCTATGTATATGGCAGCACCGCTGGCCCACATGTCTATGCCGTTTCTTGTCTCAGCGAAAACGTAGGCCATAGGGCCGATGCAATACATCAGCACTATGGCAGCTACGACAATAACAACAAAGATGATACGGATAGGTTTTTTAATTTTACTATCTGTCTTTTTCATGTTATTTCAGGTTAAAACTATCGCGAGTCTTATTTGTTTTCAGCCTCAAACTTCTTCATGAACTCGATGAGAGCATCAACGCCTTCCTCGGGCATAGCGTTGTAGATGGAAGCACGCATTCCGCCTACTGAACGGTGTCCTGCGAGGTTGATGAGTCCTTCTTCTCTTGCTTCAGCGATGAACTTCTTATCGAGATCTGTGTCTCCTGTTACGAATGTTACGTTCATGAGTGAACGGTCTTCCTTAGCAACGGTTCCCTTGAACATCTCGGAAGCGTCGATAGCAGCGTAGAGTTTAGCTGCCTTCTTCTCGTTCATCTTCTGCATTACCTTAACGCCGCCGATCCTCTTCAGATACTTGAATACTTCACCTGCAACGTAGATGGTCCAGCAAGGAGGAGTGTTGTACATTGAGCCCTTGTCTGCATGGATCTTGTAGTCCAGATATGTGGGAACTTCCTTGGGTGCCTTGCCGATGAGGTCTTCTCTGATGATAACGATGGACATACCTGCAGGTGCTACGTTCTTCTGAGCACCTCCCCAAAGGATACCGAACTTGGTAACGTCGATCTCTTCTGATAAGAATCCGGAGCTCCAGTCAGCAACCAGAGGAACGTCTCCTGTGTCAGGAATGTAGTTGAACTTGGTTCCGTAGATAGTGTTGTTCAGGCAAATGTATGCATAGTCAGCATCAGCTCTGAAATCTTCCTTCTTTACCTTGGGTACCCAGGAAAATGTATCTTCTGCTGAGGAAGCGATAGCCTTGGCATCGCCGAACTTCTGTGCTTCTTCGAAAGCCTTCTTAGCCCACTGTCCTGTGATGATGTAGTCAGCCTTCTTGGAACCTACCATGAGGTTAAGAGGTACCATTGCGAACTGAAGAGTTCCGCCTCCCTGAAGGAAGAGTACCTTATAGTTATCAGGAATGTTCATGAGTTCTCTAAGATCAGCTTCAGCTTCATCGATGATCTTCTGATACTCTTTGGAACGATGGCTCATTTCCATAACGGACTGTCCTGTTCCTTTATAGTTGAGAAGGTCTTCCTTAACCTGTTCAAGCACTTCCAAAGGGAGTATGGACGGACCTGCAGAAAAGTTATAAACTCTGTCATACTTCTGTTTAACCATTTTTGATTCCTTCTTTCTTTAATTCAATGATAAAATTGAGCGCAACAAAATACTGACATATTTTTTGCCCAAAAGTATTTTAACACTTTTAGATTCTTTAGTAAAGTGTTATACTTAAGGCGTAATTTGAATTTTCTGTGAATGATCGGAGGAAAACATCATGTACAAAATTGCAAAATTAAACAAGATCTCACCTGTAGGTATGGCTCGTCTCACAGACGAGTATGAGGTAACTGAGAACGTAAACGAAGCAGACGGCATCCTTGTAAGATCCGCTGACATGCTTACCATGGAGTTCTCACCCGCACTCAAGGCTATCGCCCGTGCCGGCGCAGGTGTAAACAATATTCCCCTTGAAAGATGCGCAAACGACGGCATCGTAGTATTCAATACACCCGGTGCCAACGCTAACGCTGTTAAGGAGTTAGTTATCTGCGGAATGCTCATGGCTATGAGAAACGTTCCCGGCGGATACGAGTGGGCTAAGACCCTCGCTCCCACCGAAGAGATGGACGTAGCCAAGCAGGTTGAAAAAGGCAAGTCCAAGTTCGCAGGCCACGAGATCTTCGGTAAGACCCTCGGTGTTGTAGGACTCGGTGCTATCGGAAGAAAGGTCGCAGAATCCTGCTCCGCTCTGGGAATGGACATCGTAGGATACGATCCTTTCGTTACAGAATGCGAAGGCGTCAAGGTCTACACAGACCTTAAAGAAATGCTTGCAGAAGCTGATATCGTAACTCTTCACCTTCCTGCAAACGATGCAACCAAGAAGATGATCAACGCTGACGTTATCTCCGCTATGAAGGACGGAGTTCTTCTCCTCAACTTCTCCAGAGATAAACTCGTAAACGAGGACGATCTTCTCGCAGCTCTGGAATCCGGTAAGGTATCACAGTACGTATGCGACTTCCCCAACGACCACATGGTCGGCAAGCAGGGCGTCATCCTCACTCCTCACCTCGGAGCATCCTCAGCAGAAGCTGAAGACAACTGCGCTGAGATGGCAGTCAAGGAGATCAGAGATTACTTCGAAGACGGAAACATCATCAACTCCGTAAACTTCCCTAAACTCGACATGGGACAGCGTACTGCATGCCGTGTTGCCATCATGGTAAAGGATATGGAGAACCCCGTTGCTGAAGTTATGGATCTCCTTTCAGAAGCCGGCGCTCCTGTTATCAAGTGCATGGCAGCCCAGTCCAAGTTCGGACCTGCTTATGTACTTGCTGAACTCAGCGAGCCTAAGGACGTAGTTATCAACAGCCCTAAGGTAATGAGCGTAAGAGTTCTCAAATAGTCTTATCAAGAGGTTTTTAGATGATCAAAAGCATGACAGGCTTCGGAAGAAGCGAATATTCAGACGGTAAGAGAAACATAATCTGCGAGATCCGTTCAGTAAACCACAGATACTCCGACATCACTGTTAAAATGCCCAGAAGGTATTCTTTTGCGGAAGACAGGATCAAACAGACGGTCAAGGAGAAACTCGTAAGAGGAAAAGTCGACGTCTCCATCAATGTTGAGAACGTCACGGAATCCGACGTGGTAATCAAGCTCAACCAGCTGGCCGCTAAGCAGTATTACGACAATCTCAGTGAGCTTAAGGAACAGTTCGGACTCACCGGTGACATAGACCTCAGCCTCATGGCAGGCATGCCGGACGTGCTGAAGGCCGTTCCCGACGTTGAAGACGAAGAAGAGATAACCAAGGCTATCCTCATTCCCGTAGCAGAAGCATCCGCCAATCTTGAAAAGATGCGCGCAGTCGAAGGACAGCGCCTGGCAGATGACCTTATCTCCAAAGGAGAAACGATCAAGGGTATCCTGGATAAGATCGAGGTCCGTTCCCCTCTCGTAGTCAAGGACTACATGGAGAAGCTCAGAGCCAGGATCACCGAACTTCTGGACGGCGCTGCCGAGATCCCTGAAGAAAGGATCCTCACAGAGGCTGCGATCTTCGCTGATAAATGTGCTATCGACGAAGAGATAACAAGACTGAACTCACATCTCGTTCAGCTTAAGACCATACTTACCGGTTCCGAATCAACTGTCGGCAAAAAACTTGACTTCCTGGTCCAGGAAATGAACCGCGAAGCCAACACCATCGGCTCCAAGGCTAACGATCTGGAGATCACAAACAATATGCTGAACATCAAGGCAGAGATCGAAAAGATCAGAGAACAGGTACAGAATATCGAATAAGCAATAACTAAAAGAGACTGCAGCTTACTGCAGTCTCTTTTTTATTTGCTTCGTTTCTTACGGTTCTTTTCAACCCTCATCTCATGGGCTTCTTTCTGAAGGCGTTTCTTTGTCTTTGGCTTCATAACTGAAAAGCCGAAACGTCCGAGAGGCTTTCTGCAAATTCCATAGTAGTGTCCGTGGATATATGCGAGAAGTCCTGCTCCCACCACGTCGAAATGGCCGTCTTCGTCGATTATCCTGTCGTCAACGTGTACTTTTACAATCTCTGCCATGAACATGTCATGAGATCCGAGTTCCCTGACTTCCGTTACCTTGCATTCAATGTTTACAGGAGATTCCGCGATCATAGGACATTTGACGACGGAAGCCTCCTCCTTGGTGAGGTTCATCTCCTTCCACTTGTCGAAGTCTCTTCCCGACTTCACTCCGCACCAGTCCGTAGCCTTAAGGAGGTCCTCAGTGGTGAGGTTTATGACGAACTCACCTGTCCTCATGATTATATCATGGGAATGTCTTGACTTGCGTATGGACACGTAAGTCATCGGCGGACGTGAATTGATGATCCCGGTCCAGGCCGCTGTCATTATATTAGCCTCATCCCCTTCTCCCAGGCTGACCATTACAGCGGGAAGCGGAGAAAGCATTTCTGATCCTTTGAATTCCTGTTTCATATCTTGTTTCCTTCTTTAGGATTGGTATATACGGTTCTGTTGTTTGTGAAGATGACCATGCCGGGTTTGGCTCCCTGAGGTTTCTTCACGTATCTGATGGGCACGTAGTCCACAGGGACGTTTTCGGAGTCAGACGCCTTGGAATGGAATGCGGCGATTCCTGCCGCTTCAAAAATATCCTCTTCAGACACCTGCTCTCCCCCCGTCTGAATCAGTACGTGGGAGCCCGGAATATCCTTTGTATGAAGCCAAAGGTCACCCTTGTTTGAGAGTTTAAAGGTGAGATAGTCGTTCTCCTTATTGTTCCTTCCAACAAGACAGATCAGGCCGCTCGTGAGCCTGTATTTCATGGGCTGCGGGCGGCTCTTCTTCTCCTTGAAACCGCTCTTCTTTCTGGGCCTTAAATATCCCGTCTCTGTCAGCTCCTGACGTATCGCTTCAGCCTCTTCAACGCTCTCTGTCTTCTCGATAAAGCCGAGGACAGATTCCAGGTAAGCGATCTCCTCATCATTCTCCTCGATCTGTATCTTCTTTTCCTTTATGGCCGTCTTGGCCTTGCCGTACTTTTTATAATAATGCTGAGCGTTGGCCGACGGTGACTTCCTCACGTCAAGGGGAATGTGCACGGTGGATCCGTCATAATAGCTCACAACGTCAACGGACTTCATGCCCTGTTTCACCATGTGGATGTTTGCTGTGAGAAGTTCGCCGTAGAGTCTAAGCTCATCCGAATTCTCAGCTTCCAGGAGGTCTTCGTTAAGGCGCTTTTTCTTGAGGTATTTTTTGCTCAGTATGTCGTTCACGGATCTCATGAGATCCGCTGATTTCTGTTTAGCCTGGTTCGAAGTGACCTTGAGGCTGTAATACGCTTCAAGGCATTCTGAAAGAGTATCGAACTCCCTCACCTCACAGGTATCCTCATAATCGCCCAGTGGCCTGAAATAGTACTCTCTGGGAGTACCTTCAGAGTCGAGATACATTCTGGGTGAGATCATTCCTTCCTCGATGTCATCGAGGCAGTTTTCTATGAATTCCGCTCTGTCCGCATGGGACGCTGCTTCTGCTGCGAAGGACGGAGCTATGCCCGAGATCAGTCCCATGAGCATCTTTCCGTCATTGGCTGAGTTTATCTCTTCCTCGTGACCTGAAAGCTCATCAAAGGGTATCTTGTCCTGCTCAGGAGGATACTGATAGATGAGTCCGGGAAGTGTTTGTCTTACCCTGTTAATGTCGAAGCCGACCCTCTTGATGGAATCCAGGATCTTACCGGTCTCCATATCCGTGAGCACTATATTCGAGTGCTTTCCCATTATCTCGATGATCAGTTTTTTGTTCACGGTGAAGCCAAGTTCATTGAGAGTCTCAAAAGATATCTCGATGATCCTCTCGCATCCTGCCTGACTTACTCCCGTGATCCTGGCGGCATTGAGATGCTTCCTTAACAGCATGCAGAACGTATAGGGTTCAGGCGGGTTCACAGGAGCCTCGTTTATGAGATGCGCTCTTGCGTGACTGGATCCCGAAGACATGAGAAGTTTGACGTTCCCCTGCCTGGTATGTATCGTCATGACGAGCACGTCGGATTCCGGCTGATAGATCTTCTCCACCTTGCCCAATGTTATTGAATTTTGAAGTTCCCGCACCACAGCACGGGTCATCATACCATCAAAAGCCATTAAATCACCTGATTATATTTAAGAGTCACATACCTGTATATGTGACTCTTTTATTTACTAAATTTCCTGAGTATGAACGTGGATCGCCTTGGGAGGATCGGTAACCACCATCTCCCCTGCAGGCACCGAGTGCGTGAGCCATACGGAACCGCCGATAACGCAGTTATCACCGATATACACGTCTCCGCCCAGTATGGTGGCTCCCGCATAGATGACCACGTTGTTTCCGATATTGGGATGTCTCTTGACATCCTTGACAAGGGTGCCGTCCTCGCCAACGTCGAAGGACTTGGCTCCGAGAGTCACGTGCTGATAAAGCTTTACTCTTTCACCGATCACCGTGGTCTCTCCGATTACTACGCCGGTACCGTGGTCGATAAAGAAATAGTCGCCTATGGTAGCTCCGGGATGGATATCGATACCTGTCCTCTGATGGGCAAGTTCGGTCATCTTTCTGGGAAGTACGGGTACTTCGAGAAGATATAACTCATGCGCAAGCCTGTAAATGGTTATGGCGTCAAACGCAGGATAAGTGAGGATGACCTCTTCCTTTGACTTTGCAGCAGGGTCGCCTTCGTATGCAGCCGTGATGTCGGTCTTCACAGATTCCATTATGTCAGGCAGCTTGTTTATCAGGCAGGCTGACTTTTCCTTGATCTCTTCCTCGTCTTCCAGTACGTACCTGAGGCACTTCTGTATCTCGTCGTAAGCCTTGGCCAGTTCAGTCTGACGCTTTATACCCACGTCGTATCCGAATCTCTCTGTCCCGAAGAACTTCGGGAACATTGCCGCCTTAAGGCTCCATACCGCATTTTCAACCGAGATGTCGAAACCCACGTAATTATTCCGCTCATCTCCTGCACTGTCAGCATTGTTCAGTTTTTCAGCTATCTCATTGATATTTGCCGTAAGTTTTTTCATTGTCTTTCCCTATTCTGTGCAGATCCTTTTGAATGCTTCTCCGTATATTTCTCTTAAGAGCAGATAGTCCTCAAGGAGTATCCTCTCGTTTCTCTGATGCTCGGTACATTCTCTTCCGGGGATCATGGGTCCGAATGCAACTATGTTAGGCATTGCTCTCGCGTAAGTGCCTCCGCCTATGACTCTGGGTTCGTCGTCGCGTCCGGTGATATCCCTGTATACTTCAACGAGTTTAGTGATCAGCTCGCTGTTCTTATCCATGTAAATGGGCGCTTTATTTTCAGAAATGGTAAGTTCCAGCCCCTCATCCTTTATGACTGCGTCGATCTTTGCGATGATATCGTTGAACTGCATGGTAACAGGATATCTGATATCCATGAGAAGGTCAACAGTATCCTCTGTCATCTGGATCTTACCTACGTTCATTGTGAGCCTTCCGGATTCCTCATCGGTATAGTCCAGACCGAAGCTCTCTCCGTGAACCTCGAATCCGATGTATTTGTTATAGAAATTGGCCATGCCGCACTTGTCCGTAGCGTCTCCGACTTCAGCCATGAGCATTGAGATGGCGTTTTTCCCATCCTGAGGGGTGCTTCCGTGAGCGGATTTTCCCTGCTCATAGAAATCTCTTACTACTCCGCCGCAATTAACAGATCCGCTTGCCTCATCCGCAACCATATTGGATGCCTGACCGCCTGATACGGAGATAAAGCCTGCCTTTTCCTTAGGCATGGAAAGCGTGAAGTGGAAGATACCCTTCTCACCGTAAAGAGCGGGAAAATCAGCATCGGGGGTGATTCCCATGGTAGGAAGCTCTTCATGTGCTTTATAGTAATCCATATCGGACCATGGTCCCTTTTCCTCGGTCTGTCCGAAGATGATCCTTATTCTCTTGTTGAACTTGCGTCCGCTTTCCAGAACATCCTTCATGGCGTACACTGAAGCCACGGCGGGTCCCTTGTCGTCCACTACGCCTCTTCCGTAGATATATCCGTCATCAGCTACCGTTGCCGCAAAAGGATCGTGATCCCAGCTGCCTCCCACAGGAACGACGTCAAGATGTGCCAGGATACCGAAGAGTTCATCTCCCTCTCCTATTTCAGCATAACCGATCTGATCGTTCATATTCACAGTCCTGAATCCAAAGCCCTTACATGTCTCAAGCATGAATTTCAGAGCCTTATTGGTCTCTTCTCCATAAGGAAATGCAGGATCTTCAGTGCGCTGCGTTACGCTTTTGAATCCGCAAAGCTTGTTTAAAGTCTGAATCATCTCATTCATATCGTTCCTCCAAATTGCTGACTTATGATCAGCAAGCATTTTGATATCTATTTTACACGTTCCGATACCGAATTCTCACATTTCAAACCGGAAGCATTGAATCCTGTATCTGAGGCGCTATACTCATGGATAAAGGATCGGGGTCAACGCATAAACTCCATAACTATTATGCAAATCCGAGTTGAAACTTTATGTCATCCCAATTAGAACATAGTTTTATATCATTTTCTAACCCCTATTTGAAACAAACTGTAGCATTGAATAATAACAAATCTCCCAAATAATACATCCTTTAAAAACTAAATCTCAATACCGGCCCCGATCCCGAGTTTTTCAAGGTTTTCAGTAAAGTACTCCGGAAGTTCCGCCTTGAACTCCATATATTCTCCGGTAGCAGGATGTACGAATCCCAGGACCATTGCATGAAGCATCTGTCCGCCCAGAAATGACGGCTGTCTGGCAGGTCCGTATAAAGGATCTCCTACCAGGGGATGTTTTATATATGAGAGGTGTACTCTTATCTGATGGGTCCTGCCGGTCTCCAGCTGCATCTCGCACAAGGTATATTTACCATACCTTTCAAGGACTTTAACGTGCGTTACAGCGTTTCTCGGAGCTTCACCGTTGACCTTTTTCTTCAGTCTGTTCTTAGGGTCTCGTCCGATGGGCGCATCGATCGTCAGGTTGTCTTTAATAATATTATCGTAAACTAATGCCACGTACTTCCTTGTGATACTGTGTTCCTTCAGTTGTGAGGACAAAGACTCGTGGGCTTTGTTATTTTTCGCTATCATCAGGAGCCCTGAAGTGTCCTTGTCTATCCTGTGGACTATTCCGGGCCTTATCACTCCGTTTATCGACGAAAGTCTGTCTCCCGCGTGATACAGTATGGCGTTGACCAGCGTTCCGGTGTAGTTTCCCGCTGCGGGATGGACTACCATCCCTCTGGGTTTGTTCACCACCATAACGTCATCATCCTCATAAACTATATCGATGGGAATATCTTCAGGTTCAACTTCCAGCTTTTCCGGTTCCGGTATGTCAAGCTCTACCCTGTCTCCTTCTTTCGCCTTATACTTCTTGGAAGTTTCCGTCCTGCCGTTTACCTTCAGTCCGCCCTGCTCTATTAGCTTGGAGATATAGCTTCTGGACGAATCCTCTAAAAGCAAAGAAAGCACCGAGTCTATGCGAGTGCCTTCATGTATTTTTTCTATTATCAGATCTTGTTTCATAATACTACCAAACAGTGCAGTCCGAATTATTTATTCGCATCTGTCTCTTTCCCGTAATATTTAAGAATATATATCACAAGAATACCGCACCCCGTGCATATAGCTATATCCGCCACATTGAATACCGGCCAGAAGTGAAAGTCGAACATATCCGTGACAAATCCAAAAACAAGCCTGTCAATAATGTTTGATAGACCTCCGCCTATCGTCAGACTGAGAGCAGTATACAGTGTCCAGTGCTGATCAGTATGTTTTTCCATATACCATACTCCGAAAACTATGGCTATGATGGGAACTGCAAGAAGTAGCCAGTCCATTCCGCTGAACATACTGAAGGCTGCACCGGTATTCTGCACGTAGGTGAAGCTGAAAATATTCCCTATGATATCCCTGCTTTCACCTACGTCAAATGAATTCCTTACAGCTGCTTTGACCGCCTGATCAAGAAGTATTATCAGTAAGATCACGCCGTATTTTGCTTTTTTCATCTTACGGGATCATGCCTTTCTGATGACCATGGTCTTGGTGAGATCTGACTTCTCTTCCGCAACTTTCGTCCTGGTGTCAACGGGTTCTGCCTTTCTCATGATGGTTACATCATCTTCAGGCAGGTCCTGGATGGAAGCAGGCATGAAATCATTTCCGAACTCAGAGAAGAAATCATTTTCGTCAGAATTGATCCTGTCAAGTTCATCCTTGAGCAATGTCTTGTACCTTTCTCTGAGTACGTCCACCCTGCTCATGAGACGGTTACCCTCTTCAGTATATCTGGAGATGTTCTCCTTAGCCTCTCTTGTTATCATATCGGCCTCAAGTTCTGCATTTTTAAGGAGTATCTCAGCTCTTCTTTCAGCAGATGCGGCTATGTCGTTCATCAGCTGCTTCGCTGCTGCAAGAGTCTCATAAACCGTGCTCTCGGAATTGACATGCTTATCTACCTGACTGCTGGCCTTGGAAAGTTCTTCTTTGAGCCTGCGGTTTTCCTTGATGAGCTTCTCCATGTCAACTATGATCAGATCCAGAAATTCGTCTACTTCATCAGGATCAAATCCCTTTTTTACTCTCTTAAATTCTTTGTTTTCAATATCTGAAGGTGTGATCATTTTTCTCTCCTTAGAATCCGATTTTGAATATAACGGTTACCAAAAGTCTTGCCACGGCCTGTACAAGTATCATGGCCAGAAAGACTGAGAAGTCAAACATTCCGGTGTTCAGCCTTGATAGTGCTTTCCGGCAAGGCGCCACAACAGGTTCTGTAAATTTTATCAGCGCTACGTATACCTTTCCTACTGTTGAATAAGGGTCTCTGGCAAACCAGCTCAAGACAGCTCTGCCAATCAGAGCCCACACAAAAATATCCGAAAAGATAAGGATGGCGCGGCATAAAACATACGTCATTACATCACCTCCGGATCCTTATTTTGCCCAGGATCCGTTTTTGCCGAACTCAAAATTTCTGTCTTCCTGGTTATTTGAAGCGATATCAACAGACTCAGGTGCAAAGATGAAGATGTTGCTTGCTACCTTCTGTACTCCTCCGTTGAGAGCATATGTCGCTCCGGAAAGGAAATCGAAGATCTTCTTTGCTGTCTCAGTCTCGATGTTTTCGAGGTTGATGATCACGGGTCTTCTTCCCTTGAGGCTGTCTACAAGCTTAGGACATTCGTCGAAGCTCTTGGGTTCGATGACTACAAGCTTGAATGCTGAAGTTCCGTTGTAGGAAAGATTGTTCTTCTGCTGAGGCTTCTGCTGTGTGCTCACTACCTGTGCGGGAGCTTTATATGCAGGAGCTGCGGGCTTAAACTCTTTTTCTTTAAGTCTGGCTTTTTCTTTTTCGATCTCTTCTGCAGTGATCGTCTCTTCCGGTTCGCCTTCAATACCGATCATTTTGCCGAGAGTTTCTTTAAATCCCATTTTTTTATCTCCTTTTCAATATGAATCAAATTGACTGTTTTATTCTCCCATTTTTCTTGAATAATCTCTGTTTCCGAAAATGGCTGTGCCGACCCTTATGAGGTTTGACCCTGCTTCGATCGCTACCTCAAAATCGTTCGTCATTCCCATGGACAGATACTTAAAATCAAGATTGGGATGATCTATATTCGCGAATTGGTCGAACTGTTCCTTGACCGCTTCGAAATATACCTTGGCGTCTTCAGGGTTGTCTTCCCATGGTGCTATGCACATGAGGCCCCTGATGCGTACGTTCGGACAGCTGTCCAGTATATCATGGATCAGCTGTTCAGTCTCATCTACGCTGATACCGAACTTGCTTTCTTCCTGAGCTGAATTAACCTGGATCAGGATGTCCATCGTGACACCATGCTGCGCGGCGCGCTTGTCTATCTCCTTTGCAAGGTGAAGTGAATCCACGGAATGGATCATCGCCACCTTATCGATTATGTATTTGACCTTATTGGTCTGAAGATGGCCGATGAGATGCCATCTTACAGGCTGTTTGACCTTTTCGTATTTATTCAGTATTTCCTGAACTTTATTCTCAGCTATGTCTGTGATGCCGCAGTCTATAGCTTCGTTGATTTCATCGCAATCGTGAAGTTTGGTAACTGCCACCAGGAGGACGTCTTCGCCTTTTCTTCCTGAGCGTTCTGCGGCTGAATTCTTTCTGGCCGTTATTTCTTCGATATTACTCCTTATCGACATGACCTGAACCATCTCCTTTTTTGACGCTGTCGTAATTCTTGACAGTATCTACCATTTCATCCTTTTCAGCATCGTAGAATAAGCGGCTTTCGACCACCGTCTTATCTCCTACTTCAGCTATTATGCTTATAGGAGTGAATACGTAATCATTGTATTTATCCTTTACGTATACTCCCTTAACACCGTCCTCTTCAGTAACGCTTGACGTTTCGAGTATGATGCCCGACACCTTCTGGGTTATGACTCTGGCCTTGCCGTAACGCAGGACATCCTCATTCCCGTAATATCTGTCACACGAGAAGATGACCTGACGTGTTTCAGGCTCACCAGCCTGATTTTCTTCACCTGCATCAGACTCCGCAGGCTCTTCAGAAGTCTCTGCCGGCTCCTCTGCGGTATCAGTCCCGCCTTCTGTTTCTTCGGTGGCTTCAGCAGCTTCAGCAGCTTCTCTCTCAGCCTGATTATAGTATACCAAAAATCTCAGCTGGGTCTTCTCCGCATCGTCAAGCTCTATGGTCACTCGGCTTCCCTCTTCATATTCGAGTGCCTGTTCCTTTTCAGGCCAGGTAACGAGATACCATTTGTGGCTGTCTATTATCTTGAACAGCTGTCCTCCCTGTGATACCTCCGTCTCCCCGCATGAACTGAGGGCATATGTTTCGTTGCCATCCTCATCCTTCGGAGGATCCAGAGAGGCTTCGGTGAGTTCACTCATTATATCTGAGTAGTACTGACCTTCCAGACCGTCATAGTGATAACTTACCAGACCCCTTTCGGTAGCGGTATAGCCGTAACCGTTCACTTCAGCCACGACATCACCTATCCTGACCAGGTCCCCGCTCTCAGCCTGTCTCGCGACAGTTCCCGCAGCGTCCGAAGTATGTACAGTCTCGTCTCTTACGCAAAGATATCTCAGTTCGGAGTCCACATCCAGAGTACCGTACTCAGCTATATAATCCTCCACAAAAATATCTGATACCTTAGGGGCTATATATATCCTGAAATAAAGCACTATGACAACGATCAGAAATACCGCTATGGCTATGACCGTCTTTTTTCTGCTGCCTTTAGTGTTCATTGATACCCCTTCTGTTGATCACATACATATACAAGGTTATATTAACACAAAATATAGTGTAATACAATAAAAAAAACTCGCCAAACCGCACAATTACGGCATTTTTTGGCAAGTTTTTCAGCCGATATATGATTTTATCAGTTCTGTTATTTTCTTCTTTTCTGCCTTTGTAAATCCATCGAGGTCAGGACCGCTCTCCGCCCACTTTCTGAGCATTTCCGGGCGGCGTTCCGCTGTGATCCTGATGGACTCCATCAGCTGCCAGAGCCTGATCTTTTTGTGGTCTCCTCCTGTCAGGACTTCAGGTACGAATCTTCCTTCGTATTCCCTGGGTCTGGTATACTGATCAGCCTCAAGGAGCCCTGAGTATACTGATTCGTCTCCCGCAGACTCTTCGTTACCAAGAACGCCTGGCACGAATCTGGATACAGCATCGATCAGCACCATTGCGGGAAGTTCTCCTCCCGTAAGGACATAATCTCCTATCGACACTTCTTCCATGTTCCAGAAATCAATAATACGCTGATCCACTCCCTCGTAATGACCGCACAAAATGGTAAATTCACCTTCACAGGCCAGATTTCTTATGAGTTCCTCATCAAGTATCCTTCCCCTGGGCGACATATACAATATCCTCTGAGAATCTGCTTCTTCTACAGACTTAAGAGCGTCGAATACCGGCTGCGGAGTCATCAGCATTCCGCATCCTCCTCCGAAAGGCGCGTCATCAGTTCTGCGGTGTTTATCCTCAGTGAAATCACGTATATTGATGAGATTGACCTCTATCATTCCCTTTTCTCCGGCCTTTCCCAGGATCGACTGATCCTTTACGGGTCCGAACATTTCGGGAAATACAGTAAGTACGTTTATCCTGATCATTTCAGGCCTCCAGTCCTTCATCGATGAAACCGGGGATGAGCGTCGTCCTGATCACCCTTTTCTCCATGTCGACTTCCCTGATGAACTCCTTGACAGCCGGTATCAGAACGTCCTTGCCTGCTTCAGTCCTGACCGCGTAGATATCCTGGGACGTGTTCTGTATCACGTCTCTTAAGATCCCTATCTCGCCGTACTCTCCGTCGTCGATCACCTTCATGCCGATGAGATCCCTCACATAAAAGGTGTCTTCCGGAAGCTCCCTGAGATCGTCCTCTGTAATATATACGTCATACTCCTTAAGGGCTTCAGCTGCGTTTCTGTCGCTTACTCCTTCCAGTTTCAGGATCACCATGTTCCCCTGATATCTCACTCCGAGGATCTTCCTGACGCTTTCAGTCTTGCCTGATACTATGACCTCTTCCAGTTTCTCAAAGCGTTCCCTGTCGTCGGAATAGTTGTAGACCTTGACCTCTCCCTTGAGACCTACCGCGTTTACAATTTTTGCTATCTTTATCTTTTCCATAGTCAAAAGGCCGCAAAAAACATGCGGCCGTTATCTTTATTCCTCGGTCACCGGTTCTTCGTCTTCCTTTGCGATCTCGACTGTCACGCTTTTATTTTCTTTGACAGCCTTGGCTTTTACTACCGTGCGTATCGCTTTGGCTATGCGTCCCTGCTTGCCGATCACCTTACCCATATCCTCAGATGCAACGGAAAGCCTTATAACCGAACCATATTTATCGGAAGTTTCAGTGACAACAACCTCATCGGGTTTGTCTACAAGTGACCTGGCTATTGTTTCAACCAAATTAGTCATTTAATATCACCGTACTCTCCGTCATTACTCAATGATGCCTGATTTCTTGAATAAAGCCTTTACTGTCTCTGTGGGCTGAGCGCCTTCTCCAAGCCATTTCTGAGCCTTTTCTGCATCGATCTTGATGGTCTTGGGCTCTGTCATAGGATCATAGTATCCGAGTTCCTCGATGAATCTGCCGTCACGGGGTGATCTCTGATCAGCTACGATTACTCTGTAAAAAGGCTTCTTGTGTGCTCCCATTCTTCTTAATCTGATTCTTACCATTTTTTTGATTCCTCCTGAATATTCTTTGATATATCTTCCGCAGGTCTTCAGAACAATCCTCTGAACCTGCTCTTTTTCATAAAGTTGGGATTGTTGAACTGCTTCATCAGCTTCTTCGCATCCTCATACTTTTTGATCAACTGATTTACTTTCGCTACAGACTGCCCTGCGCCCTGAGCTATCCTCTTTCTTCTGGAAGCGTTCAGAAGAGCCGGATTCCTTCTCTCCTCCAGAGTCATGGATCTGATTATCGCTTCCATCTGGCGGAATTCCTTCTCGCCCTTATCTATGTCATCCTTTGACACGTTCTTTTTATTTACTCCGGGAAGCATGTCAAGGATCTTTCCGAGGCCACCCATGTTTCTGACTTCGCCCATCTGATCCAGGAAGTCCTCCAGCGTGAATTCGTTTCTTCTGAGCTTCTTTTCAAGCTTGGCTGCCTTCTCCTCATCGTAGGTCTCCTGTGCCTTTTCTATGAGGCTGAGCATGTCTCCCATGCCCAGGATCCTGGAAGCCATCCTCTCGGGATGGAAGGGTTCAAGAGCGTCGAGCTTTTCGCCCATACCCATGAACTTGACGGGCTTGCCGGTTACCTTCTTGGCTGAGAGAGCGGCGCCGCCTCTGGAGTCACCGTCCATCTTCGTCATGATGATGCCGTCGATGCCCAGTTTCTCATTGAAGCCCTCAGCGGCGTTCACGGCGTCCTGACCTGTCAGTGCGTCGACTACGAGGAGTATCTCATGAGGCTTCACGGCGGACTTGACTCTTACGAGCTCCTCCATGAGTTCCTCATCTATCTGAAGTCGTCCGGCGGTATCCACGATGAGAACGTTATATCCCTTGGATTCCGCTTCCTTCTTGGCGTGGAGCGCGATCTCCTCGGCCTTTCTGTTATCCCTTTCGGTATATACCGGTACGTCGACCTGCTTTCCGACTACTTCCAGCTGATCGATAGCAGCGGGCCTGTAGATATCGCAGGCAGCAAGCATCGGCTTCTTGCCTTCTTTCTTAAGATACATGGCAAGTTTGCCGCAGGTGGTGGTCTTACCTGTACCCTGGAGACCGACCATCAGTATGGTCGTGAATCCGGTGGAAGAGTACGTGAGTTTGGAGTTCGTCCCGCCCATCAGGCTGATCAGTTCGTCGTTAACGATCTTCACTACCTGCTGTCCGGGTGTCAGGCTGTTAAGCACGTCGGATCCGATGGCCTTGGCCTTGACGTCGGCCACGAATTCCTTGACTACCTTGAAGTTTACATCCGCTTCAAGGAGGGCCAGCTTGACCTCTCGCATGGCCTTATCGATATCTTCCTCGGTAAGTACTCCCTTGCCTTTCAGTTTTTTAAACGTATCCTGTAATTTATCGGATAAATTTTCAAATGCCATTATCGTCCCCTAATCCGGTCTTACTCCTCGAGGTCCGAGATCATATCTCTTATCTCTTCCAGACTCTTCCCTATTTTCTCAGGTCCGGTCTTACGGACTTCTTCGATGAGAGTATCGATCCTTTTATCTATGTCTTCTATCAGTTCCCTGGTCTCAAGAAGCCTTCTCATAAGCCCGAGCTTCTCCTCATAACCCATGAGTATCTTCTCTGACTTTCTCAGGTTCTCATGTATCGCCTGCTTGGTGACGCCAAGTTCTTCGGCGATCTCAACGATAGAATAGTTCTCTTCATGATACAGTTCCATGACCTCTCTCTGCTTGTCTGTGAGAAGAGCTCCGTAAAAGTCATAAAGCAGACTTGCCTGTGCAATTGTGTCCAGCTCTTTCTCTTTCATCAGGTCACGAACTTCCTCATTCGGTATAGGTCAAGCAAAATCACTTTACCACCGCTATAATATATCACATAAGAAAAAGGAGGTCAAGTATTTTTTCTTGACCTCCTGAAGTTATTTTATTTACTCATCTTCGCGCTTTCTGACAGTCACGAATATTCCGATGCCAATAGCAGCCAGCGAGGCTATAAGACCTCCAAGACCTATCCCGCCTCCCGGGAAGTTCTCTATCCAGTTCTTCGCCTTCTCCGGATCTATGGTGTTCTTCGGTTCTATCCATGTAAGCTCCACAGGCTCTCCGTCCTCAAGCACGGGAGTGAGCGGTGCCCCGCTCTTATCCACCATGTCTATCTTCCTGTATTCCGGGAGCATATCAGTAGGTTCCGACATATCCGGGATATCGATCTCAGGGATCTCGGGGATCTCCGGTTCATCGGGAAGATCCGGTTCCACGGGATCGCACTCGTCCTCGGAGGCTCCTGCGTCCTCGTCGGAAACTATCGCGATGAATAAAAGTTCAGGACTGGTAAGTTTATATGTGGAATAGATCTCCCTCTCATCCGCATCTCCAGATGCGTCTCCCTCCTGATCGCCGGATGTTTCTTCAGGCTCCGGTGCGGGATCCTCTGCAGGAGGTTCAGCAGGCTCTGTATCTGCCTCATCATTTACGGCTTCCGCAGCGTTTCCCGAGGCATCGCCTCCCTGATCGTCTGAAGGATCGTCAGCCGGGTCTTCTGCAGGTTCATCCTCAGGTTCGTCTGCAGGTTCCTCTTCCGGCTCTTCTTCAGGTACTTCCTTCTCTTCAGGCTTCAGAGTGAACAGGATATCGAAATGGAACTTGGCTGATTTCCCCGAAGCAGGTGAAGCCCCCCTGAGAGCAGCGATGTCTTCTTCGCTTATGCTCAGGGTATTCCCCGCCGCAGTCCACTCATCCACAGAAATCAGCGGATGCTCAGGGTCGTTACAGCTGGCTTCCTTTATGAAAAGTCCCGTCCGCTTCATGAGCTCCTTCACAAGAGTCTCGTCATCCATTCCTGCAAGTTCGCTTTGAGTCAGAGTGACGTTATTGGCAACGAAGAAGCAAAACGACTTTTCTCCGGCCTTGACCTTATGAGCGGACCTTATGGGACTTCCGTCATTGTATGCGAAGACCATTTGCCCCAGTATCAGAGCCAATATGACCAGAAGAACCAGCGCTATTGCCGCCATTCTCCTGATATTTATCCGTTTGAACAGTTTCATGTCTTTCATCGTCTTACACCCCAAAATATCCTTTATCTCAAATCATCAGTTGACGTCCGTCCTCGCAAGTATCGCCGCAGGCCTCTTGATCAGAGTCCTGAATACGGGGATAAGTCCGAACAGCAGGTTGAAGGCGAATATAAGCGCCAGTGAGATGAGCATGGTCTGAGTATTGCAGATGAACATATTCTCAAGATAGGATATGTCCTGAAGTTTATATACGAGATAACCCATCATAAGCCATCCTGGTATGGAAGCGCAGATGGTGATCGCGATTATCTCTCCGGCAAACATCCTGTATATATCCCACTTCTTTACGCCTATGGCCCTCAGAGTGCCGACCTCCTTTATTCTCGAAAGGAAGGACGCTCTCATTATCAGGAATATCTCTATAAGCGATATGATTATGATTATTCCTCCCACCAGAAGGAATGCCTTCATTATATCGAGCTGAGACTTACGGTACTCGGTCTTTTGCTGATCATAGAGATCTATCACCTTGACGCCGTACGCCTCCAGTGCGGCCATAGTCTCCGCTTTGTCCGACGCAGGCATCACTGTTACATTGGCATTAGACACGATCAGATTGTATTTGACCATGTTGTTGTTTACCAGGAACTTGTCTTTCACCGTATCGCTGGTATAGAAACCGACAACCTTGAGCTTGTGGCCGTTCACCTTGGTCTTTATCTCTTTGTTTATCTTTACCGTCTTAGAGTATGAATCGCTGAGCAGCACTTCATAATCGTTTTCAGGATAATTGCTGTCTTTGGTGAGTTTTATCTCATCTTTTACCAGCTGATAATCCACCAGATTCGTTACAGCGGTATCTACTGTGTCTCCCCCTTCACCCTCTTCTCCGAAGTACATGTCTTCAGGCGCAGCGCCTCCGGCAGCGAAGGTATCTGTCTGGAATCCTCCGTCGTAATAGTAATCCATGTCACCTGTATTATTGGCCAGCATGTTTATAAAGAGATCAGGCGAAGCGTAGATACACGGACTTTCCTTATCGGTGAAACCCACTATGGTGAATTCAGGCAGGTTCTTAAGAACCAGATGTCTTCCCAGAAGCTCGTCCGCGGTATTGTATCCGGCCATCCCTATATCCGAGTATCCCTCCTGCAGCCTGTCAAGTATGAGCTTGTCAGCCACCAGTTCCCACTGGTTCTCGGGAAGTCTTCCGCAGATAAGATCTCCGTCCGTCAGCTTATCCACGCTTGAAAGGGATCCGCTGAAGCGGGCTGAACTGTAGGATGTCTGCCAGTACTGATCGAATGGCAGGGTCATGTTGATCTTGCCGTCTCCAGGAAGAAGATATTCCACCGTCGGATCGCTCTCATACATCAGATAGTCATCCACCGACGTCATCTGCTGGGATATCTGAAGATATGACTTATCATCCTGTACGAATTTTTTGTCCGGCATGTTCGATATGCCCGCGATATTCGATACTGCATATGTTATGAACATGGCGGATATGACGAAGCCAAGAAGCAGTATCTTCTTCAGGATATGATATCTGCCTATGGTCCTGAATCCCGAACCCAGCATGGTGAAAACGTTAAGGATCGATGCATGCCTAAGTGGCTTGGACGCCTGCAGTTTTTCAGGGTGGAACCTGTGAGCTTCCGCCTCTTCAGCCGTAAGTTCCCTGTAGTGATCGTCCACCAGTTCGATGCTGGAATCCTCGTCCACCACTTCGACTCTTCCCCTGTCGTCTCTGGAACGTATGAAAAGATTGCCCTTGGAGATCACTATGTCCAGGTTCATCTTTTCTCCGCTGTCGTTGAACACGCGGATCGAATAATCGTCGTCTTCAAAGTTCCTCTGATCCTCGATATCCTTGAGATAAATGCGGTTTTCTATGCGGTAGTCCAGTCCGGCAGCGTTTTCGTTCACTTCGTCAGAGACCACTTTCCCGTCTCTGAGACGGATTATCCTGTCGGCATAGAAGTTTGCCAGGTTCTCCTCATGGGTTACCAGAATGACCAGCTTTTCTCTGGAAATCGCCTTGATTATGTTCATGACTTCCAGAGTATTGGCGCTGTCCAGATTACCCGTAGGCTCATCGGCTATGATGATCGAAGGGTTCTTTACTATGGCGCGGGCTATGCCCACCCTCTGCCTCTCTCCTCCGGAGAGCATGTCGCAGTAGCGCTTTCTGTATCTGTACATACCGACCAGGTCCAGGGCATACTCCACCTTGCGGCGGATCTCCTCCTTGTTCCTGATCCCCACCATCCTGAGCACCATGGCCACGTTATCGAAAACCGTCATGCTGTCGATCAGGTTATAGTTCTGGAAGATATATCCCACGTTGAGATTGCGGATCCTGTCCACATAGAATGACGGACGTCCCGTGATGCACTTTCCGTTTACGTATATCTTTCCCTTATTTACCTTATCCAGACCGCCAATGAGGTTCAGAAGCGTCGTCTTACCGCAGCCCGAAGGGCCCAGAAGAGCCGTCAGACCCTTTTCTCCGAATTCCAGCGAGGTGTTATTTACGACGTGTATCTCATTGCTCTTGTGACGGTAAAAGTATTTTTCTACGTTTTTTAAGGTAAGCATCCCCCTACGCCTCCTCTCTGTAAGCGCCCATGGCCGAGCTTCTGAAGATGGTCCTCATAAAGCGCGATGCGATGAGCACTGCCATAACGAGCAGTATGGCTCCCAGTATCACGTAATCTCTGAGCGTAAGATACGTCAGATAATTCATAAGACTCGGGATATTCAATACCCCTATGTAGTTCAGATATATGAACATCAGGAAGATGCCGTATGCTATCAGACATACCAGAAGCAGTTCGATCCTCATTATCCTTCTGGCGGGGCGCCTTCCCATTCCCAGCATCCTGAGAGTCGCAAAATACACTCCCCTGGATTTCAGTATCAGTCTTACGACGAAATACGCTATGAAGAATACCGCAAGACAAAGCACTACTGCCAGAGGCGTCTGTATAATGCCTATAAGCTCCTCATCCAGGAAGTTATATATGTGATCCTTAAGCACCAGAGCGTGATAGCCTCCCCTTTCAAGCATATCCTTCATGCCCTCGGTCTTCTTGGTATCATCTATGAAGATGGTAGCCTGATAGCTTCCCCTCTCATACAGTCTTCTGTAATCCATGGAGTTGATATAGATCTCGCCTTCATGTTCTGCCAGATTGTCAAGTCCGGTCTTTTCCTTGAAAGTCTTCTCGCCGTAGGTGCCCATGATCGTAAGCGGCACGCTTGCCTCATAGTAAAGGGTCTTCACGCTTATGGTGAGATCCTTTCCTGCAGCGTATCCCTTTTCAAACTGAGGGTCCCAGGTAGTTGAGATCAGCACATATCCTTCAGGCACCTTGTCGTTTATGACAAGGCCTCCCTCTCCCGTATATATCTGCATCTCCTGACCGTTTATGCGCATGGTTGTCTTGCCTCTTGTGGCGTACATGCTCTTACGGATCTCGTTGACCATGGAGTCGGTAAAGAATATCTCGCTGGAACCTGCGTAATAGTTCTCCTGACTCTCGTCCATTTCTTCAAAAACGATGCCGGCGATCTTTACCTTCATTTCTTTGGAGTAATCTATGTATATCGTGTATGTTTTTCCTATGAGCGCTTCAGGATTCTCTCCGAAGGTCCAGCCGTCGTCATAACCCTTCAGCACCACCTCATCATCAGCCTGCGGCATGGTGCCCAGGCTTATCTCATCTTCGAGGGAACTGATATTCAAAGGATATCCGTAGAAGGAGAACTGCTCGTTCTCGATGTATATCTGCGAATCGTATATCATATCCTCCCTGATGAGCTTCTCCACGTGAGGAGCGTTCTCGAGGGCTTCGTAATCCGCCTTTGTAAACGGGCTCCTGTCCTGCTTTTCCACAACTATCCTCTTGGGATCGTAGTTATAGAAATAGTTGTTCCATCCGACCTCCGCCACCGTGTCCTTCTGCTGTTTCACGGAAACGTACTGCGAAGACACTGCGCTTACGACGAACAGGAATACCAGAAGGAGCAGCAGGAATTTGGCAGGAAGGTTGAATGTGTTCCTTATACCCAGCCTTATCTGCTTGCCGTATGAAATGCCTTTTCCGGATCTGTCGTCCTTCGGATCCCTTTTCAGGGCAGTTTCATCATATTCAGACTTATGATCCTGCTTACCGGCATCTGATGTATTTTCCGGTTCATTAGCATCCGAAACTGCAGGTGCCGCCTGACGCTCGCGTAACGACGCAGTACCCACTCCTGTATCTTCCACTATCTTGCCGTCATGCATCTTGATGACGCGGGTAGCATGATCCTTGAACTGGTCGAAGTTATGTGTGACGACCACCACCAGTTTTTCTTCAGCTATGCCTGTCAGAAGTTCGACTATGCCGGCTGCCGACTCGCTGTCCAGGTTCCCCGTGGGTTCATCCGCAACCAGGATCCTCGTATCCTTGGCCAGAGCTCTTGCGATGGCAACTCTCTGCTTCTGTCCTCCCGAAAGTCTGGATACCTTTCTATTTTTGTAATCCGACAGTCCCACCTTCTCAATGATGGCAGGAACCTTCTCCTTTATCTCTCTGTTCGTAGCACCCTCTATCTCCAGAGCAAGCGCCACGTTCTGATATACCGTGTAGCTGGAGATCAGATTAAAGCTCTGGAAAATGCTGGAGATATATTTCTTTCTGTAGCTCTCAAAATCCGTGGCGGTGTAGTGGCTCGTCTCCTTTCCTTCGATATACATCTCCCCCTCTTCATACGTGTCGAGGCCGGAGATGACGTTAAGAAGCGTTGACTTGCCGCTGCCTGATTCACCCGTAATAACGACAAATTCGCCAACGTCAAGATCCAGGTTGACCCTGGAAATGCCGCTGGCGATCATGCCTTTGCTGTAATAGAATTTTGATACGTTTTTAAGTCTTATGATACTCATCAGTGATACCCCCCTGTACGATCACCTTAATAATATCACTCGTAAATGTACATCATCCTGAATGAATTGTTGAGATCCATGAGTTCCCTTATCTGATCTGCTGTTGGAACGGCTGCTCCCTTCCCGAGATCCTCTGAAATGATGCCGAGATAGGACATCAGATTGAACTCCTCTGCAGGCCAGAAGTCAAGTACCTCTATATCTGCTCCGAGCGCATAGTCCACGATCATCGCATTCACGCACTCGTCATACGTTCCTACTTCGTCTATAAGGCCGTTTTCCTTAGCCTGCTTGGCGGTATATATCCTGCCGTCTGCCAGTTCCCTGACAGTTTCGATATCCATGTTCCTTCCCTCTGCTACGATCTCCGTGAACTGATCGTAAGCCTCATCAACAAGACCCTGGAAGATCTCTCTCTGCTCCTCTGTCATTTCCTGAGTCTCAGAGCCCATAGCCTTGTTCCTTCCGGAAGTGATGGCTTCGGACTTGATGCCAAGTTTCTCCATCAGACCCGTTAAGTCATACATCTCGCCCATCGTAACGCCGATGGAACCCGTGAAGCAGTTCCTGTTGGCATAGATCTTATCGCAGGGTGCGGAGATATAGTAGCCTCCGGATGCCGCCATGGACTGCATCGCGGAGTACACCGGCCTGTTCGTCTTTTCCTGATAGTCCTTTATCGCAAAATACAGTTCATCCGAAGCATATACAGAGCCTCCGGGAGTATTCAGATAAAGTATGATGCCCTTGTTGTTATCATCCTGCATCATATCATTTATGGAGTTCAGGATATAGTTATGGTTATATCCCACCGAATATCCATTCTCGTCGATGGTGCCCTCCACGTGGATAACACCTATGTATTCGCCTGTGGCATCGTTTATGGTAACATCGCTGGCTGTATCCACCATGCCTGTTGTATCCATCGCCTCATTGAATGCCTTGCCGATATTGGCAACGCATGAACCCATGAGGTAGATTATCATAACAAATATAAGTACGACTATGAGAAGTACCTTGAGCCATCCGGGCATTCCCGGCTTAGCCGGAGCTGCCTGATAATTACCCTGCGGTACGTATCCCGGTGTCTGCTGCTGTTGCTGATATTGCTGCTGATCCTGCTGTGCTGATCTGTAATATACCTTCTGGGGTTCTGTCTTGGGTGCACCCTGAGGAGTTCTTACCTGTTCAGGCTTCTTTTCAGGTTCCTGTTCGGGTGTTTTATTTTCAAAATTATCCAAAATTTTTTCCTCCAATAATAAGCTGTCTTCGTAAAAGTTTGTTTGTCTAACTATACCACAGATCGAGCAAAAAATCAATACTGTCGGTGCGCAGCGTCCGAATTGTGACCTTTATACATTATGGATGTTATATACTGTATATTTATACATTTTTGCATATTGTATTTTTATTGTTCTTCGTAATGGCCTATGATTACTGTTGTTACTATCTTTACATATAACTATTAATACTTTTTTGCATTATTATTAAAATATTCTGAATTTTTTTGTAAAAATATCAAAAAAATATTGGATATTTTTTTAACATTGTGATATAATACTACCGTATAAGTGTGCTTTTTCGTTGGGAACGCATCCCGTGAGGTGATTATGTATAAGATTAATGACGTTGTCGTATACGGAACAGAAGGGATCTGCACCATAACAGACATCGCCGAGATGAAATTCGGAGGTGAAAGATCCGAGTATTATATTCTCTCCCCTGTGACCAAGGTTGAGAATACCGTTTACGTACCTAAAAACAACGATAAAGTACTCAACAGGATGAGAAGGATCATTTCGAGGGAAGACGCTGAACGTCTTCTGGACTCCATGCCTGTCGCTCCCATGGAATGGATCGTCAATGACCGTGAACGCCAGGCCGCATATAAGAATGTTCTCCTTTGCGGCAAACCTGATGAAGTTCTAAGGATGATAAGTTCCCTGTACAACCGTCAGACAGAACAGCTGGCTGCCGGTAAGAAGCTCCATGCATCTGACGAAAGGTTCTTAAGAGATGCGGAACGCATGCTCTTTAATGAGATCGGATATGCCATGGGGATCTCCACTTCAGAAGTGCTTTCCATGGTCCTTAGGAAGATACGTTCCTGATATATATGAGCATATTAAAAGCCTGAGTTTATCTCAGGCTTTTTTGTTATTCTAGAACATGCTCAGCTGATCCGTTTCAGGCAGTCCGTCGAAGACTCCATAGTCTCTGAGGGCCTGGATGGACGTCTTATTAAGCTTGGTCCTCTTCATGACCTCCTCCACCGTGTCGAAGGGTTTCTCATGATAGGCGTCATAGAACGACTGTGCTGCCGAAGCGCCTACTCCTTCAAGGGCAACGAAGGGAAGAAGCACCTTACCATCCTCGACCCAGAATTTAAGAGCTTTTGATTTATCCAGCACAGGCGCCATGAATTCATAGCCTCTGGCATACATCTCGTAAGCTACCTCCAGTACGGTGTACTGGGATTTCTCCTTCGGTGTAGCGTTGTTCCCCTTCATGTCGATCAGTTCCATCTGGGCAAGAATGGCGTCTTTTCCCTTCAGGATGGTCTGATCGTCGAAGTCATCCACCTTGGTGGTGAAGTACGTGGCGTAGAATTCCTGCGGGTAGTATACCTTGTACCATGCCATACGGAAACTCATCATGGTATAAGCCACGGCATGAGCTCTCGGGAACATGTACTTGATCTTATTGCAGGAATCGATGTACCAGTCGGGAACGCCGTGTTCCTTCATCTCAGCCACCTGCTCTTCCGAAAGATCTTTCTTTCCCTTACGGACGATCTCCATGATCTTGAAGGCGTGACCGTTCTCAACTCCCTTCAGGATCAGGTAGTTCATGATGTCGTCACGGGTGGAGATAACTTCTCTCATGGTGGCTGTCTTGGACCTGATGTATTCCTGTGCGTTGTTGAGCCATACGTCGGTCCCGTGCGAGAATCCGGATATACGGACCAGGTCCGCGAATTTATCCGGCTGCGTATCGTCCAGCATCTGCCTTACGAACGGAGTTCCGAATTCTGGGATAGCATAGGAACCATGAGTGAACTTGTAGTCGGGATCCTTTATATCCAGGGCTTCGATGCCGTTGAAGATGCTCAGGACTTTCCTGTCGGTAAGGTCTACATTAAGAGGGTCTATACCGGTCATATCCTGGAGCTGTCTTATCATGGAAGGAACATCGTGTCCCAGTATATCCAGTTTCAGAAGGTTCTGGTCTATCTTATGATAATCGAAGTGAGTGGTAACTACACCTGACGAAGCGTCGTTTGCCGGGTGCTGTATGGGACAGAACTCGAAGATCTCGTGATCGTCGGGACAGATTACGATACCTCCGGGATGCTGTCCTGTGGTCCTCTTGACTCCCGTACAGTGAGTGGCCAGTCTGTCCGCCTCGTATTTGTTTACGGGTATTCCCCTCTCCTCGAAATATTTCATGACGTAGCCATAGGCTGTCTTATCAGCTACAGTGCCTACAGTTCCCGCCTTGAATACGTTCTTCTCGCCAAAGATCTCGCCGACGTAACGGTGAGCTACCGGCTGGTATTCTCCCGCAAAGTTAAGGTCGATATCAGGCTCCTTGTCTCCGTTGAATCCCAGGAAGGTAGCGAACGGTATGGTGAACCCGTCCCTCTTCATATCAGCTCCGCATACCGGGCATTTCTTGGGAGGCATGTCGATACCGCAGTCGTAGAGGCTCTTGTCGCCCCATTCAAGGTGTTTGCACTCAGGGCAAAGATAATGAGGATCGAGAGGGTTTACCTCCGTAATACCGGCCATAGTGGCCGCAAAGGACGAACCTACGGATCCTCGGGAACCTACCAGGTAGCCGTCTGAAAGGGATTTCTGGACCAGCATCTGTGCGCTGACATACATGACGGCATAACCGTTATCGATGATGGAGTTCAGTTCCTTTTCAAACCTCTCCCTGATGATCGGATCCGGATCATCTCCGTACATATCCTTCAGCCTTTCCTCACAGGTCTCTCTGAGAGTCTCCTTGGCTCCGGGAATATTAGGAGGGAATTTCCCGATGGGAACGGGAAGGATGGATCCGTCGCACATGTCTGCGATGAGATTAGTGTTGTCGATTACGATCTCCTTCGCCCTGTCTCCAAGATATGCGAATTCCTCCATCATCTCGTCCGTGGTCCTCATGTAGAGGCCCTCGCCGTTTTCAGCGTCCTCGAATCCCATGCCTGCCATGAGGATATTCCTGTAGATAGCAGATTCCGGCTTATCGTAGTGAGCGTCGCATGTGGCGACAACGGGCTTTCCGAGCTTGTCCGCGATCTCTATTATCCTCAGGTTGATCGCTCTGATGTCGTCTTCTGTCTCTACGCGCTTACCTTCGAAATAGTATTCGTCCTCCAGCATGAAGCGGTTGTTTATAACGGGCTGTATCTCGAGATAATCGTATCTGGAAGCCAGTTTCTCCTGCTCTTCATGCGACAGGGCTTCCACCCTCTTCTGGATGTGAGTCCTTCTCTCTTCGTATACGTGTGTCACAAGCGACATGAAGACTTCACCGTAACAGCAGGCTGAGCCTATGATGATGCCTTCCCTGTGTTCATTTATTACGGACCAGGGAAGTCTCGGCTTACGGTAGAAATAATCTATATGTGATATCGAAACCATCTTATACAGATTCTTGAGTCCCTCCTGGGTCTTTGCAAGAAGTATGATATGGTTTACGGGTTTCTTTTTGTAATCTATCGTCCCGTCTTCATTTATGCAGTCCTTATCATCGAAGGAATAACCCTCCACTCCGTAAATGATCTTGATGGGACGTCCGGCCTTAGCCTGGTTAGCTGCTTCTGCTGCAGCATCAGGGAATGACTGTACCACGCCGTGGTCTGTTATGGCTACTGCAGGCTGACCCCACAGGGCTGCCTGTTTTACCACCTGCTTGGGTTCGTTCAGTCCGTCCATCTGACTCATCTTCGTATGAAGATGGAGTTCCACGCGCTTGCCGATCTCAGATGTGTCTTCCCTGTCCATTCGGCTTTCCAGTTTCAGGATGTCCTTGAACATTATGACGTTGAGATTCTCAAAGGTATCGTACTGGACTTCTCCCATGACCCTGAGCCTGTCGCCGGGTTTGAGGAATTCGCTGATCTCGTTCCACTTTTCCTCTGAAACGAAACCCTTGGAGCAAACAGTGGTCCTCTCGTCGGTGATAAGGAATGAAGCTATATGATTCCCGGACCTGATCACCTTGGATTCCATCTTGTAAAGTATGCCTTCAACTATGACGGTACCCATGGACGGATCGAGCTCCAGGAGATTATGATCTGCTTCTCCTGAGAAACCCTTGCCCATGATGAAGTTGTCCTTTATCTTGGCTTCCTTTTTTGCCTTCCAGGGTCTCCCGCCCTTGAATCCGTTGCCGTTTCCGTCGCCTGATCCGTTTGTTCTTTCCGCAGTATATCCTTTAGGGCGCGATGCTGCCTCCCTGGCCTTCTGTGCGTTATCTTCCAGGAACTTTTCCTTTTCCTCCTGAAGATCCTGCCTGAAATCATCCACCTTTTCCAGGTATTCTTCCTCATCAAAATCAAAGCGCACCTTAAGTCTTACTCCGAAGTTTCTGAGGAGTATCCTCTCGAATTCGCCCGCAACGCTGCTGTTCAGCTGTTCGCAGGCAGTCTTGCTGGTGCACTTGAGCACAAGGGCCCTCTGCCCTCCCTCATCTATCCTGAAGCTCTTTTCATCAAAAGCCTTCGCGAAGCCGGAGCCGTTCGCATCCAGTATCATGGTGAGATAAGGCAGGTAATTGGCGATTATCTCCTCTTCCGTCATTATCATGTCGCGATAGCTGAACCTGAACTTCACGTCGCTTACAAAGTCCAGCTTGTTTCTGACGATGGCCTTTATTTTAAGGAGATCATCGTAGGGCAGCACGAAATTGAGGGTCATTGGTATTACCAGGACCCCCGTTTCCTTGTGCAGCGTCCCCTGCCCAAGCTCATATATGAATTCATCCTGTTTCAGTCTTCCCCCTGTGATGCCTTCCCAGTCCACAGCGGAAGCGATGAGATTACGCATACTTTCCTCGCTAAATGTTTTCTTCTATAAGTTCTATCAGTGCGTCTGCAATGTGTTCTTCCGGCACCTTCTTAAGGATCTCTCCCTTTCTGAAGATGAGGCCTTCGCCTACACCGCCTGCAACTCCGAAATCAGCCTCTCTGGCCTCTCCGGGGCCGTTTACTGCGCAGCCCATGACTGCCACCTTGATGCCGGGTTTTCCTTCTCTTAAAAGGCGCGCTTCTATGTCTCCCAGCTTGGAGTCGATCTCGTTTGCAAGGCTTTCCAGATCCACCTTGGTCCTTCCGCAGGTCGGGCATGATACCAGATCCACTGCTGACTTTCTCAGTCCGAGGGTCTTAAGTATTTCCTTTGCAAAAATAACTTCTTCCACGGGATCGGCGGTAAGAGATACCCTCATGGTGTCCCCTATTCCTTCCAGGAGGAGAGCTCCGATGCCGATGGCGGATTTAACCTGGCCGCGTTTGAGGGTCCCTGCTTCGGTGATCCCTATATGCACGGGATGATCCGTGCCCTTTACCAGAAGCTTATGTGCTTCATATGTCATCCTCACGTCTGACGACTTGATGGACACCACCAGATCGTCATACCCGAGGTCTTCGATTATCTTAAGGTTTTCCAAAGCGGATTCCGCTATACCCTGAGCTGTTACCCCGTGATACTTTTCTACGAGGTGCTTCTCAAGTGACCCTGAATTGACTCCCACTCTGATGGGAACCTCATGCTCTCTTGCACAGTTCACGACTTCCCTCACCCTGTCCAGGGAGCCGATGTTTCCGGGGTTGATCCTGATCTTGTCTGCTCCGTTTTTAATGGCTTCCACAGCCATTCTGTAATCGAAATGTATGTCAGCTACCAATGGTATGTCGTAGCCTGACCTTAAGAGTGACTTCTTCACTCTTCCGAACACGTCAGCAGCTTCCTGATCGGGAACGGTAAGCCTCATGATGTCGCAGCCGGCATCGCTGAGTTTCACGACCTGGTCGATCAGAGCCTTTTCATCGTGGGGATCCACGTTTGCCATCGATTGTACGGCTATGGGATTTCCTCCGCCTATTGTCACTTTTCCTATTCTAACTGTCTTCGTCATTTTTCTATCCTATCAATTGCCCTATATCACTGAAAGTAACGAGCACTGCAAGTCCCAGAAGCAGCACTATGCCCACGGCATGGATCATGCCTTCCACCTTGGGTGAAACAGCTTTTCCCGTTATCCATCCGAAGAGCACGATCAATATCCTTCCTCCGTCAAGCGCAGGAAGAGGAAGCATGTTTATCACAGCCAGATTGATACAGATAAGAGCTACCAGGAAGCCGTATGACCAAAGTCCCTGACTGCTGGTCTCTCCCACCATCTGAACCATTCCGACAGGACCCGAGATATCCTCGAGAGAGGCTCCGCCAGTTATGATCATCTTAAGGGAGTCTATCATTATACCGAACATCCTGACCGTGCCTCTTGCGCCGTTTCCGATCGCTTTCACGGGATTGTGGCTTATCCTGCACTGGGCGCCTATTACGTATGTGTTCCTCTCTTCATTGAAGGAAGGTGTGAGCTTGACATCTACCTGCTCGCCGTCTCTTAAAACTCCGACCGTCATCTCTTTTCCGGATGAACCCTGAACGGCCTGAACCACCTGATCCCACTGTGTCACCTTATTTTCATCGATGCTTACTATCTTGTCCCCGGCCTCTATACCTGCGGTATATGCGGGAGAATCTTCAACCACCATATCGATGACGTTCGTGGTGAAGCCTATGTATGTCGACAGGATGGTGAGGATAAGGAATGCGCAAAAAACGTTCATCGCAGAACCGGCGGCAAGTATTATTATCTTCTGCCACGGTTTCTTGTTGTTGAAGGCTCTGGGATTATACTCCTTGGGCTCCGCAATACCGCCCTCTTCGTCCGGCTCGTCTTCAGTGCCGTCCTCGCCTTCCATGGCGCAGTATCCCCCTATGGGAAAGAGTCTTATGGCGTAAAGGGTCTCACCCTTCTGTTTTTTCCATATGGCAGGTCCCATACCGAAGGAGAATTCATTCACTTGTACGTTGTTTTTTCTTGCCGCGATGAAATGTCCGAGTTCATGAGGGAATATCATGACCAGGAACATGATCACCGCAAGTATCGCTGTTTTCATATGCCGCTTTCCTACCGGATGCTTTCTCTCGTTTCCCTGTCGATAGCTATTATATCTTCAAGGGTGAGATCTTTTTGGGTCACATGTTTATATACCAGATTGCAAAGTCTGTCGGAAATGTCCAGGAAGCCTATCTCGTCCCTGAGGAATTTCTCAACCAGAACTTCGTTCGCTGCATTCATTACCACAGGGCATGATCCTCCCTGCTCTATTGCATAATATGCGAGTTTAAGGCAGCTGAAGGTCTCAAGATCCGGCTTCATGAAAGTGAGATTGGATCCTGCTCCGAACATGTCCAGTTCCTCGTCCGGATTCTCCAGCCTGTCAGGATATCCCAGGGCAAGGCTGATGGGTATCCTCATGTCAGGAATTCCCAGCTGGCACAGTATGGAATTGTCCATGAATTCCACTCCTGAATGCACTATGCTCTGGGGATGTACCAGGACCTGTATCTTATCAGCTTCCACGCCGAACAGCCACTTGGCTTCTATCACTTCAAGGCCTTTGTTCATGAGAGTCGCTGAATCGATGGTGATCTTGGGTCCCATGTTCCACTTGGGATGCTTAAGAGCTTCCTTAGCGGTCACTCCTGCCATATCTTCGCGTTTTTTCCCTCTGAATGGTCCGCCTGAACAGGTCAGGAGTATCTTCTTGACTTCTCTTCCCTTGTTGCCCTCAAGGCACTGGAAGATAGCCGAATGTTCGGAGTCTATGGGAAGGAGCCTTATGCCTTTCTCTTCCGCCAGCTTCATGATTACAGATCCGCCGGCCACCAGGGTCTCCTTATTGGCGAGTGCCACGTCCCTTCTCGCCATGATGGCGTGATAGGTGGGTTCAAGCCCTCTCATTCCCATCAGGGAATTCACCACCATATCGCAGTCGAGAGTTGCAGCCTCTATGAGTTTACGGACGTTCTCGTCGTGTGAGCCGTTACATACGAAGCAGTTCTTTTCGGGAACTCCGAATTCAGCTGCCTGTGCGTACATCTCATCCGCGCGTCTCGCGCAGGTGAGCCCCACGACCTTGAATCTGTCCGGATTATTTCTTACTACGTCCAGAGTCTGAGTTCCTATGGAACCCGTTGACCCGAGAATGACTATTCTTTTCATTTAATACCTCAGATATGGTTAGGTAAAACTATCGCAATATAGAAATACAGATACGGAGCTACAAAGAGCACTGAATCGAATCTGTCAAGTATGCCGCCGTGTCCCGGGATCAGCTTCCCGTAATCCTTGATGCCCATCTGACGCTTGAACGCTGAGGCCGAAAGGTCTCCCAGCTGGGATACGGCTGAACCTATCAGCACCATAAGTATGAACCCTATATTGAAGGTGTGACCTTCCTCAAGGAAGAAGTGTCCGAAGAGAAGGCTGAATACCAGCGCTCCTATCACGCCTCCAACAGCACCTTCTACGGTCTTCTTAGGGCTGAGTTTGGGACAGAGTTTGTGCTTTCCTAAAGCCCTCCCGGCGAAATATGCAAAGATATCCGTGCAGAAGGCGATGATGAATACAAGCCAAATATAGTTATGAGCATAGTCGCACTCGTCTATGAGCACTGCGAAGTGGAAAAAGAAAGGAACGTAGCATATCCCCAGCACGGTTGCCGCCATATCCTCCGTCTTTCTCTCCTCTACTTTGAATCCATATATCATCGAAGCCGCAGTCACCAGGAAGAACCAGAGCATATACAGAACTGCCGGATCCACGTTGATCTCGCCGTTGGTGTTTAAGGTATGGAAGATGTGAAGCAGTATCACAGCCCCTATGCCTATGGGAAGACAGGGCTTCACTCCTTCAGCTTCAAAACCTTTATAGAACTCGTGAAGTCCTATTACGGAAACTATAACTACAGCCATCTTGAGCCAAATGCCGCCGAAGTATACCAAAAGCAAAAGCGGCAGCATTATCAGCGCCGATATTATCCTGGTCTTCATTTACCTGCCTCCGTATCTTCTTTCTCTCGTCCTGTACTCTTCAACCATCGCCTCATACTCATCCGGTGTGAAATCAGGCCAGAGAGTGTCCGTAAAAGCGAACTCAGAATAAGCTGCCTGCCAAAGAAGGAAGTTTGAGAGCCTCTCCTCTCCGGATGTCCTTATGATCAGGTCGGGATCGGGGATATTTCCGTTCTCATCACCCGTATAAAGGGCAGCGGAAATGTCCTCTTCGCTTATCTCAGTTGAAGGATCGTAATGCGTCATGATGTAGTTCACGGCCCTTACTATCTCCGCTCTGGAACCGTAGTTCAGAGCGATGTTGAAAACAAGTCCTGTATTGTCCTTCGTGGTGTCCAGAGCCTTCTGTACAGAGGCTTTGGCGTCTTCCGGAAGCTTGTCATGCCAGTCTCCCAGTATGTTTACCTTAACATTATTATCGTTAAGTTCCTGGAGCTCTGATCCTACGAACTTTACAAGCAGTTTGAATATGCCTCCGACCTCTTCCTGAGACCTTTTCCAGTTCTCTGTGGAGAAGGCATAGACCGTGAGATACCTGATTCCCATCACGTCAGACTTCTTTATTATCTCCTTCATGGCCCACATACCCTGATTGTGACCCTGAAGCTTGGTTACTTTATTCAGTTCTGCCCATCTGCCGTTTCCGTCCATGATGACGGCAACGTGTGTGGGCATGGGTTTCTTTTCTCCCATTACTTATCCATCCCTTATATATGATATGGCTGCCTCAGGCAGCCACATTTTTAAACTTCCATTATTTCCTTATCCTTGGCAGCGATGACTTCATCGATGCCCTTGATGCTCTTCTCTACAGCCTTGTCGACCTTTTCGAGCGCCTTCTTGAGATCGTCCTCTGTGATCTCATGGTCTTTTTCCATCTTCTTCAGCTTTTCGTTGGCGTCTCTTCTGAGGTTTCTGACTGCTACCTTGGCATCCTCACCCATCTTCTTGACGGTCTTGGTGAGTTCCTTACGTCTCTCCTCTGTTACCTGAGGGATGACCAGTCTGATGCACTTGCCGTCATTTGAAGGGTTGATACCGATGTTAGCGATATTGATGGCCTTCTCGATCTCTCCGATCGACTTGGGATCAAAGGGGCTGATGAGAAGTGTTCTGGGATCGGGTACTGAAACGTTTGAAATGTTCTTCAGCGGTGTGGGCATCCCATAGTAGTTTACCATGATCTTGTCAAGGAGGGCCGGATTCGCTCTGCCTGCTCTGACAGTATTAAGGTCTTCCTTAAGAACGGATATGGTCTTTACGCTTTTGTCTTCCAGGTTCTTGATGATAGTTTCCATTTCTTTCCTCCTTAGCTGATCAATGTTCCGATCTTCTCTCCGCAGACAGCTCTCTTGATGTTGCCGCCTTCAGCGAGAGCGAAAACGTGTATTTTAATGTTGTTATCCTTACAAAGTGTAGCTGCGGTGAGATCCATTACCTTGAGATCCTTCTCGATGACGTCCATGTGCGTCATCTCATCGAACTTCTTGGCGTTGGGATTGGTGGCGGGGTCTGAGTCATAGACCGCATCCACGTTCTTGGCGAGAAGGATCACTTCTGCTCCCATCTCCGTAGCTCTTAATGCTGCGGCTGTGTCTGTTGTGAAGAAAGGAGAACCTGTGCCTCCGCCGAAGATAACGATATCTCCGTGTTCCAGATGTGTGAGTGCTCTGAGTCTGGCATAAGGTTCAGCGACCTCCTTGATCTCAAGAGCGGTCTGCGCCCTTACCTGAACTCCCATGGCTCTGAAGGTATCCTGGAGTGCCATGGCGTTCATTACGGTTGCCAGCATTCCCATATAGTCTGCGGTGGCTCTGTCCATGTCTCCTGAGGATCTGCCTCTCCAGAAGTTTCCTCCTCCTACGACTACTGCTACCTCCACTCCCATGTCGTGGATCTCTTTTATCTGTTCACATACGTTCCTCGTAACAGCCGGATCGATACCGAAACCCTTGTCTCCTGCAAGGACTTCTCCGCTGATCTTAAGAAGAACTCTTCTATATATAGGTTTCATAAGACCTCCCGTGTATTCTGACTTGATTTTTCTTTTACTCTATCCGTGATATTATATCACACCTGCCTCTCCTTATGCAAGCCGAGGCCTAAATAAAGGACGAATGAAATCACGTATAATACAGCAAAAAATATGTATGTGCCTCTGGCTCCCGCCATGTCCATTATCACACCTCCCAGGAGGTTGCATACGATGGACGGAAAAGAATTGCCCAGCGAATAATACGTTGCCACGGAAAGGCTCGAAAGCCTCGGGGGAACTATCTTTCCGAAATATTTTACGATCTCTACGAGAAGTATGCCGTTCAGCATGCCCTGAAGGAAGAAGGTCCCGATGAGCACTCCCGTGGATGGCCCGAGGCCGTATAAGGTAAACCTGATGAATCCGATGACCACGGCTGCCAGCACCAGCTTTTCAGTCGATATTTTCTTATTGAGTTTGGGAACCAGCCACATGAACGGAGCTTCTGAACCTGCCATCAGAAGAAACGCCAGCCCTACTCCGCCTATATCCCCTCCGGCTTCCATATAAAGATAACTGAAGTAAGTGTTATGGGCCATCGTCGGACCCAGCGCAAAAAACGAGAAAAGCAGAAGCCATCTGAAGTCCTTATCCTCGAAAAGTTCTCTGATCTTTATTGCTTCACCCGTTTCCTGCTTTTTTGAATAGTTGACCGGTTCGGAGAAAAGTCTCATAATCAGTCCGGCAATTATGAAGGCAGCGGCATGGATATAGAAAGCTATCCTCAGGCCTGTGAATTCAGCTATTTGTCCGCAGAGGAACACCGCCACGGCGTAACCGATGGCGCCGCAGGCACGTACCGCGGGAAAATTTTCATTTTTATCCATTATCATGGAGTCGCAGAGACCGTGTGACGGACCCTGGTTGAAGTAAAGGACTCCATAGATAAACGTGTATGCCAGAAAGCCCGTTATGGCCAGGCTTATGAGGGATGATGCCGCGGACAGCAAGAACATCAAAGTAACTACCAGCTTCTTTTTTGATGAATTTGCGTATACTCTCCCCCAGAACATCCCGCCTATGACAGCAGCACCGGTTCCGAATGCCGTGACCACACCCACCTGAGTGCCTGTGAAACCGATGGAACTGAGATACTGGCCTATAAGCGGACATACTGCTCCCAGCGGAAAGTAGATGAAGAAGTAAAGCAGATAACTCTTGTATTTTGTAATAAAGTCTCTCATAGATGCAATAAAAGCTGCCTCCGCAGTTATCCCGCGATGGCAGCGTCTCTTCTGAATTCCTTTAAAGTCTTGCTGTAAGCTATTTTGTAATAAATATAATGTGATATCGCTGTAACGATCCAGCTGAACGGATATGAAGCGTATACCCAGTGTATGGTGGAGCATCCCGGAAGCTGACATACCGTAGCGATCCACACTATCCTGAGAGCGCATACGCCGATTACCGTTATGAACGTAGGAACTATGGAATATCCCATTCCCCTGGCTGTGCCGGGTATTACGTTCTGGATCCCGCAGAGGAAATAAGGCACGCAAAGGAAAAGCATCCTGATCATGCCTGCATCTATGACGGCAGGATTGTTTGTATAGATGCTCAGAAGCGGTCTTCCGAAGGAATATGTCAGAACTCCCAAAGCAAGTCCCGCCACAGTTACCAGCGTTACCGCCGTCCTGAATACAAGCGGCACTCTTTCCACCTTGCCGGCACCGATATTCTGCGACGTGAAGGATACAGCCGACTGAGTGAATGCGTCCATCGCCACAAAGGTAAATCCTTCAAGGCTGGCCGATGCCGAAGATCCTGCCATATAGATCTTGCCGAAGGAGTTGATCGATGACTGTATGGCCATATTTGAGATGGAGAAAAGCATCCCCTGAATGCCTGCAGGCACTCCTATCACCAGTATAGGCTTCATCTTGGATTTATGAAGTCTGAGTTTTTTAAGTTCAAGCCTGAAGGCTCCCTTATCCCTCATGAGAGTTCCTATGATAAGGCTCATGCTCACTATCTGTGAAAGCACCGTAGCCAGCGCAACTCCCACCACTGCCAGATGGAACACGATAACAAAAAACAGGTTAAGGCAGACATTCAGTATACCTGCAGCAAGAAGGAAATAAAGAGGCCTCTTGGTATCCCCTCTCGCCCTGAAGATCCCGGAGCCGAAATTATACAGCGCCATTACGGGTATTCCTATGAAAAGGATATTCATGTACTGGCTTGAAAGAGGCACGATCTCCTCCGGAGTCCCTGTCACCCTAAGAAGCCACTGACATGAAAGGAGTCCGACGGCCGCCATTATGATACCTCCTATCACAGCCAGGAGTATAGCAGTATGGACTGACTCGGATATGTCCTTCTCCCTGCCTGCTCCGTAAGCTTTGGCAACGGTCACGTTTACACCCGTTGATAATCCTATGAGGAGCGTTACGATAAGGTTTACCGGTGAACTCGATGCACCAACAGCAGCCAGTGCCTCATCGCCGGCGAAACGGCCGACAACGATTATGTCCGCAGCATTAAAAAGAAGCTGGAGGAGCCCCGAGAACATCACGGGTATGGCAAACTTCAGCATCTTCTTAAGGATAGGACCATTGGTCATATCGATCTCATATTTATTTGATCTGTCCTTGACTTCGATTCCCTTTGACATAAAAAAATCAGCTCAGCATGCCTTTATCTGGGCAGTACGATCTGTCTCTTCTCCTTATCCTTTGCTCTTCTGTAGAGAGTGAATTTACGGCCGATGGCCTGTACGAATTCCGCACCAAGAGGTTCCATCAGCGAATTAGCTGTCTCCTTGGGATCCAGCTCGCATCCCTCCTGGATCTTGACCTTGACCATCTCATGGGCTTCAAGGTAATTGTCCATTTCTTTTATTATGTTTGAAGTAAGTCCTTCACGGCCGATAAAAACCACTGCATCGATGCCGTTTGCCAGACCCTTTAAATAACTTCTCTGTTTGCCTGTCAACATTTTATGCGTTTACGCCGGAAAAGGCGCCTCCTTCTAATACTAAAGCCAGAGTGCTATTATACTCCCATCCGATGTAGAATTCAAACACATATTGAACTTTTTGTGAAAAAAAAATATATACTACCTCATACCCTTATGATATAATTGTTTTATTAAGGTGTAACGCATAAACCAGGAGGTAAATATAATGAGCAAATACGCAGGAACTCAGACTGAGAAGAACTTATGGGAAGCATTCGCAGGCGAATCACAGGCCCGCAATAAATACACATATTTCGCTTCTAAGGCCAAAAAGGAAGGATATGAGCAGATTTCCGCTATATTCCTGAAAACCGCTGAAAACGAAAAAGAGCACGCTAAAATGTGGTTCAAGGAACTCGAAGGTATCGGCGATACCGCAGCAAACCTCAAAGCTGCTGCAGACGGCGAGAATTTCGAGTGGACGGACATGTATGAAGGCTTCGCCAAGACAGCTGAGGAAGAAGGTTTCCCCGAACTCGCAGACAAGTTCAGAAAGGTTGCTGCCATCGAGAAGCACCACGAAGAAAGATACAGAGCTCTCCTTCACAACGTAGAGACCAAGGCCGTCTTCGAAAAGAGCGAAGTCAAGGTATGGGAATGCAGGAACTGCGGACACATCGTCGTAGGAACCAAGGCTCCCGACGTATGCCCTACCTGTGATCATCCGCAGTCATACTTCGAAGTGAACGCAGAAAACTATTGATCCCGCATCATAAAAAGCCGCCCTTTCAGGCGGCTTTTGTTTTTACTTTTTATCAAGTTCTGAAAGATAATCTATTATGCTGTGAGCTGCTACATTTCCCTCTCCTACTGCCTTGGTGATCTGATAGGGTCTTCCGGTACAGTCTCCTGCAGCATAACAGCCTTTCACGTTTGTCTTCATTTCTCTGTCCACTACCATGTGCGGTCCGTCCATTTCGAGGCCGTTCAGAAGCATAGTGGGAGCTACGGCGTTTCTCAGTATGAAAACTCCGTCAACGTCACGGGTCTCACCTTTTAAGGTTTCTATGGATGTCACTTTCATCTCGCCGGAAACCTTACCAAGCGGTGATGCCAGTTTTTCAACGTTGGCAAGCTCCGGACCATTTCCCTTGTATCCCATGGAAAGGTAAACCTTGTCAGCTATTTCCGCAAGGTATTCAACCTCATGCTCATACTTTTCGGAACCGCAGTGTACGGCTATAGTCTTTCCTTTGTACAGGAAACCGTCGCAGGTAGCACAGTAGCTCACTCCCCTTCCGAGGAATTCCTCTTCACCGGGTAAGGGCTTCGCAGTAAATGCGCCCGTGGCAAGAAGAAGCGCCTTTGCTTCAAACACTTCATTATCCGCAAGGATCATGAAGCTGTTTCCCATGGGGCTTATGTTGGTAACAAGCTTATCTGTGATCTCCAGTCCCATCTCCTCAGCCTGAGCTAAGAATTTCTCGTTAAGATCTTTACCGGAAACATAAGGGATCCCGGGGTAGTTCGCGATCTTCTCGGATTTCTCAACTTTAAGGCTCATATCCTTTGATCCGAACCAGAGCACAGATTTATTATGAAGTTTAAAATTAATGGCTGCCGAAAGTCCAGCGGGGCCTGTTCCTATGATGCATACGTCGTAAGCCATAATATCTCCTTTTATGAATTATCTTCTGTTGCCTCTGATGGCAATAAGTCTGAGCATGTTAGCGATAGCAGTTGCAAGAGCTGCCACATAGGTCATGGCTGCAGCTGAAAGTACTTTTTTCGCAGCTGCCTGCTCCTCCTCATCTACTATTCCCAGGCTTATCATCTGGCTGAGAGCACGGCTGGAAGCATTGAGTTCCACAGGAAGCGTCACCAGATGGAAAAGCACTACCAGACCGAAAAGGATAACGCCGACGTTGAAAAGCGTTCCGCCGAAAGCATATCCTGAAGCCATCATTATGAGGCCAATCATTACTACAGGCCAGCTGAAACCTGACGTTATATTTACAAGCGGCACCAGATTGTCTCTGAGTTTGAGCAGTGAATATCCTTCATTGTGCTGGATTGCATGTCCGCATTCATGACAGGCTACTGCAATTGCAGAAATTGACTGCTCATCCACTACCGGATCAGAAAGACTTATAGAGTTGTTTCTTGGATCGAAATGATCCGTAAGAGTGCCCTGTACCGCATAGATCGGCACGCTGTCAAGCCCGTTGGCATTGAGCATTTTTCTCGCTGCATCAGCTCCGGTATATCCTCTGGAGCAGCGCACACGTGAGTACTTGCTGAAAGTGCTGCTTACCTTAGCCTGTGCCCAGAAAGACAAGATGATGGCAGGTATGAGAATTATCATCGTCCAGTCATAATAGTAAGGAAAATACATTTCTAACCTCCTATCGAGCAAAAAGATGCCTTAAGATATTTTACTCTATTTTTATGCGACTTGCAACATAATCAAATCAAAAGCCCCTTGATCACCAAGGGGCTTTCTTTTGGAGCAAGAGACGGGAGTCGAACCCGAACTCCATCCTTATATTTCAAGACTTATCTCCTTTCGTTTTGCATTTTTGTTTTGCATATAAAAAAAGCCCGGGGCAACCCCGGGCAAAAAGGAGATATGTTATGAAACTACTTTTCTTCAAATATAATAGGAAGCGTACTGGCTCTTTCTCCCAACTCTTTTACGTTGGTGTTCCCTCCTGCTTCCACATATGATCTGTATAATTCTGTAAATGCTGATACCTCATCCTCAGGAATGCCTCCAAGCCTGATATATTTCTTCGACAGATACATCAGCTTCTCCCTGACTAATGCGAGTACCATCATCTCAAACGGTGTCTTCTTTTTTCTTTTCTTGCGATCCTGGTACACGTTGTTGATCAGGGTCCATACGCCTTGTGATCCAAACACAATGGCTATTATCTCGATGAGGTGTTCATTCATTCGTTTACTCCTATAAATAAGGGGCAAGGCATAGAGACACAACCACTCAAGCCAATAAAAATAGTTAAGGAATTGCCCTGCCCCGGTTAAGCTATTTCATTTTGCCGTTTGCTGCAAACGTGTAGGTTCTGCCCTTGATCTCAATAGTCTCCGATGCAGCCATAGTCCCACCCTTCTTCAGGTAGTACCACGAACCTTTCCAGCTGAGCCAAGACTCTTCAGCCATATAGCCATTATCCATGAGCCAGTACCACTTGTCTCTCCACTTGATCCAGGTGGATTTGACCATCTTGCCATCAGATCCGAGATAGCACCAGCCTTTTGAGTCTTTCGCCCAGTCATTTGTCCGCATTTCTCCTGTCGCACCAAGGTAGTACCATTCACCCTTCCAGTATACCCATCTGGAAGTGACCATCTTTCCATTGGCTCCTAAGTAGAACCACTTCTTTTTGGAGTCCTGCGCCCAGCCGTCCTTGACTGCAACGTCATCCTTATAGAAGTACCAGGCTCCGGACTTTCTCCATCCGTTCCTCGGTACACGAGCTGTCCACATTAAAAAAAGGCATCCTCTCATGGATCCCTCATATGTGTACCAACCATCATGATCACGTCCGCCGGAGTCCTTCATGTAGAGCCAGTGCTTGCCACCTGAATGCTCATACCGGTTGAAGGCTATGAAGTGTCGAGCTGAAGTCCACAAAGTCCCGTCAGGTCCACGGCCGCTGTCAAAGAGGATGATACCAACTCTCTCGCCCTTATCCAGCTCTTCCCAGAAGGCAGCCATATCGTCAATTACCCTGACATCCTTCATGCCATAGTACTTAAGACCTGCCGCTATGCCATCGGGATTCATATACCTTGTTCCGCTTCCTGCAACGGCATACTGTTTCATCACAGGTAGAACGTCCCTCGGTGTGTAATTCGCATATTTCTGGTTTTCGATAATGCAGTGCGTTACCGATACGAGTCCACAACCATCAGTTGAGACAGGTGAACTGCTGTTGGGATATGGCAGGCTTGCATATCTCGAGTCATACTGTTTAAAGATCTTCGTGTTCGCCATCGTTGTCCCCCTCACTAAAGAAGTCCTCTCCGATCATTTCTCCGTTCTGTATCTTCTTCTGCTCTTTCAGGAGTCTCGTATATCCTGTTCCGATACACGCTTCTTCTGTGTAATCGTTATTGTAGTAGGTATTGATTGCCACTACGATGAAGTTGACTACCATAGATGCTATCTTATAGATGAGATTGAGTGTATCGCTCTCAAAGGATGTAACATCTGTAACCGCAAGTGCTGTGTTGATAGATACCGCTATAGCCAGTATCGTTCTGATAATTGTACCTTTGTTCATCTGAACTCCTTTCTTTATTTCCATCTGCCAAGAGCGTGGGTGACTATTTCTACACTTGATAGTGTTGTGTTGGTAACTCCTATTATGTATCTTGTGCCTGTGGTGGATTTCGTTATATTGGTAGTTTGAGTTAGCCATCCATTACCACCAGCAACTCGTGCAAACATAAGTGCGTTTGGCGCATAAAGGAATAAATTGGATGGCCAGGAATCGGCTGCTATCGTTCCGTAATATAGTGAACCCCAAGTCGACATTGAGACATTGCTCCTCGTTGAAGTTCCCCAACATTCCGCTACTCCGCTATTCCACTTGCGGTATGTCCATATTCCAGATGTGCCTTGCTCGACTATATAGTCATCTATGAGTCCAATCCAGTTTAATATCCTGGTAAGGAGTGCTTTTATGCTCATATCAGATCCTCCCATCCTAAAGCAGTTAATTTCCGGATCAGATCGTAGTCTATACCGGATGTAGCCGTTTCGTCGAGAATGAGATCTATATCTTCTCTCGCCACTATATCCATGTTGACGTCCATCAAATTTGCAGACTCTGCTACCTTACCGAATGCTATTCCTCTACCGCTTGTATGGTAGTCAACTAAGGTGTAAGCTGTTCCTATAGTCGTACTTGCGGATGATGTAGCGAACGCGTCCGTGATCTCCAGCAGTATATCAAACATAGATTCCGTACTGGTCGGTACTATGGTGCTTATCGTTCCTGAGTAGTTCGATAATGTGACGCTCTTACTGGTATAACTCGAAGCTGACTGTGTCTTATACTTGACTACCGCAGTCTTGGTGTTCTGATTATTGATGGGGGCTACGTCGTAAGTAAACGCTACTTTGCAGTAGGCTCCATCTTCATCTATCACACCTGCCTGAGTGCATCTTTTCGCAGTGAAATCCGTTATCTTCGGCTTGTACCAGTCATAAGTCGTCAGCGTCTGGCTTGTTGTAAAGCTCAGGCCTCTGCCATCTTTAACCGTATAGCTGACAGTCTGCGGTATCGTATTGATAACATCAGGAGTAGTTGCAGTCGCAGCGTTATATGTTACACCATTAACTACCAGCGCTCTGCTCTTCGCTGACGTGCCATACTGGAACGTATCTGTCGCAGTCGCCTGGATCTTCGACTTGCCTTTAACATAACCGCCGTAGGTAGTGGCTACACCAGTCGGATCCGAAATGGACAGAGTCGCGGAAGGTGCCATGCTGGAAGGAGCTGTGACAGTTAACGCTGTCATTTCCTTCGTACCGATTTTCGTGTTTCCGCTGTAAGTGATGACCCTTATCCTTAACTTCTGACCGCTCGGGAAGTATGACGCCCAGCTCGTCGGAAGTGTCCATGCTTTAGAAGTTGTTACTCCAGTCGCGATATTAGTCCATGCCAGATAGTTATCAACGCCCGCCTGTATAGTATGCGTGAAGCTCGTACTGGCTCTCGTGATAGTGAACGTCACGCTGGTACCGAGTCCAACGCTTGACTTATTAGCGCTGATACTCGAAGCTCGTGGTATAGTCGTGAGCTTCAAACTGTTCGAAGCTGTAAGAGTACCAAGCGATACGTCTGTTGCAAAACTTGCCGAAGCTGATACTGACTTGGAGCCATCTGAGCTATGCGTTACGGTCTTAGTTTTTGTCATCAGGACCTGTCTGCTTGTACTGGTGGAGAAAGTAGAAGTCCCACTATAAGTAGTTCCGTCCAGCGTTAAACTTACAGGACAAGCGGTATTATTCCAGGACACACCGTTTCCGTAATAAACGACGACCGCGGTGACGTCCGAAGTATTATTCGCTATATTGACATTGCTTTCCGATAATTCAATCGCTATATTTCCGGCCATTTAATCTACCACCTTCTTGAATGATAAGTTTCCGCTCTCACGAGGAAGGAATGCAAACTTTCCGAGACGAAGCGAATTGATGAACTCGCCATCTACCGCATAGAACTTACGATTCTGCCAGTAAGCTATCTCGCCTCCGTTCTCAAGGAATACGATCTTATCGTTTTGGATCCTCAGTGTCAGCTCATTACCTTCAACCCCGAGGATGATATTGCCGTTCTCGAATCGGATATATTTGCTTATATCCTGGAACTGTGCAGCCGTCTGCTCGTTGACTGAGTTCTGTGAGATCTGGAACTGTTCGAAGTTGAACTGGATCGCCTCTGCTGTCTGCTCTACGGATGAGCTTATACTTGCTACAAGGTTATCTGTCTCGTCCTGCGTGTAGTAGTTCTTAGCGACTTCCGCGTATATAGCATCGGTAGTCTGATCTATCGTACTTAAGGTCTGCGTTCTTAACTGTTCTACATTTTTAAGCGCCTCATATTCGGTCAGCTGTGTTACGTCAGAATAGGAGAATGTACCGTTTGAGTATGTATTCTGCCATGTTACCCAGCAGATCATCCCCATATCCAATACCGGCTGATCTGTAGACCACCCCGAAGGCGGATTAGCAGTCGGCTTCGATGGTTCCTCTTCAGCGAGTTTGTAATAAGGTGTTACCGCTGTTACAGATACACCTTGCGGTCCAGTTCCTCCCGTGGCTCCAGTAGCTCCAGTCTTTCCAGTGGCACCGGTAGCACCTGTGGCACCTGTTCCACCGGTTGCACCAGTCTTGCCCGTGGCGCCAGTAGCTCCAGTGGCACCTGTGGCACCGGTATCTCCTTGAGGACCCGTATCACCCTGAGGCCCTGTCTCGCCAGTGGCTCCTGTGGCTCCAGTTTTACCGGTGGCACCCGTTGCGCCTGTGGATCCAGTAGCACCAGTACCGCCTGTCGCTCCCGTAGCACCAGTCGCTCCTGTTAAAGCTAACGAGTAAGTGAACTTCATAGAAAAGGTTTTGCCGTCTACTATAACCGGAACAGTCAGCACCCCGTTTTTTGTTGTCATCGAAGTTGTAACTGTGACTGTAAAGTAAGCTGAGGTAGTGCCGTTGGAAGTAATCGACGTGGTCATTCCAGTAGGCTTGCCACTTATAGTTCCAATAGTTGCTGCAACCTGAGTGGATCCCTTATATGCTATGACATTACAAGTTGTGCTTCCTGCAATTGCAGCAGTCGCAGATCCTGCAAAAGTATGATTCTCGTTCGTTAAGATGACGGTATATGCATCCGCTCCAGTGCTACCCGTTGCTCCTGTAGGGCCTGTGTCACCGGTCGCTCCTGTAGGCCCAGTTGCCCCAGTAGGACCTTGTTCACCGGTTTTACCCTGAGGACCCGTATCGCCCTTTGCTCCTGTGTTCCCCGTCGCTCCAGTGTTACCTTTTTCTCCTGTTTCGCCTGTTGCACCTGTCGCACCGGTAGCACCCGTATTTCCGGTCTCCCCTTTAGGACCGTCCGAGACAATAGGCACCGTCTGAGTATCAAGTAGGGTCGTTGTCCCACCTGCTAAATATAAAGAACATCTTATTAGTGTTATCCCTGATGTCGTTGGTAGCGTATAGGTATAGGATGACTGATTAGATGATGACGTATACCCTGTCGTCCATGAAGATCCATTGGAAGAGTATTCCACTTTGAAACGTCCAGAATATGGCGTAGGAGTTCCTGTCCCCTGGCCTCTTGTGGATGATAATGTGATGCTTGTCGGTGTCAGATGTCCGCTTTCAGCTCTTACTACTGCAGCCGGGGATACTTTGAGATCATATATATATGCAGCGGTTCCTGTTGCTCCGGTAGCACCAGTAGCACCTGTGGCACCCGTGTCTCCAGTCTCACCTTTTTCTCCAGTATCTCCTTTGGGGCCTGTTTCTCCCTGTGGACCGGGATCTCCTGTGGCGCCTTTAAGCGTTCCCGAGTTTATTTTCTGCTGGATCTCTGATATCGCAGATCCAGACGTCAGCAGTTCAGCTGTAAGACTTTTTGTCGTCTTACCTAAAGTGATATTGTTTGCTGCAGGATTAAGCAGATCCACGTTCAATGCTCTTATGAGCATATTGGCATCGATATTAAGGTTCTCTATCTCTACCTTGGCATACGTACCCAAACTAAATGGATTGACCTCATACCCTGCTTTACTGAGATCCGCAGCAGTGAGCGTGATAGTAGTCGCCACTCCCATCGCAGCTCCTAGATCCGCCTGAGCAGCTATGAGCAAATTACTCGGATCCGTAATGTTGTCATGCTTCACGATCTTGACTATACGTCCATATAAGCTGACGCCCTCTGCACTCTCGATGTACAGTTTTCCCTGGTTAACGCTTGCGATGGTCGTATACACGTCTCTATCCTGGTCGTCTTTGACCTTAGCACCAAGCGGAACTATTACTGTAGCAAGCGTCTCACTTGTCGTCTTTTTGTTCGCGTCTATAAGATTGATAGTCTGCTGAACCTTCTGATTGCCTATATAGTTTAAATCCGGCATATAGTCGATGTAGTTCCCATCGCTTTCATGCCGGATCCAAAGATATCCACCGAGATCGCTTTCTATAAACTTATCCTTTATGAACTGCCATGTGGTAAGGTATTCCTCACTGCTTCTGGAGATATTGCCCTCTTCAGTACTGTTTACCACTGTGATGTTACCAAGTTTGAACTGTTTCTCCGAAGATACCTGGCTATTATGGTTCGTAAGCATCTGTTCAAACAGCCCGCTTACAGTCCCGTAATATGTAAATGGCGCCTGGAATGAGTCATTAAAAAATGCGAGTTCTCCCTCGCATTCAATGACATTATTCTTATACAGATCCACGCTAGGAGCATAAGGCCTTCCTCTGAACAGGAGCCTGTCATCGTCCCAAAGCTCGACTATACTCTTCATGAGCTGGGTAAGCCCATAGCTGGGATTATCCTTTGGGATTGTAAAAACAAGAGACCCGGAAGTATTCAGCTCTTGGGTCAGTTTCCCGCTGGTTATCGTATACTCCGGTAAGCGGGGATCATATATGATTATGCCGTCGCTTTTGATCTGATACATTTATAAGTAACCCTCCGTAAAGGTCAGCCGTGTTGCTCTGCTTACTGTAATCTCGTTATCTCCGGGCATCAGAACGATACCGGGAATAGTTCTTGTGCCTGCTGCTACAGTGTATGACTTGCCATTAAAGGTTATCGTAGTAGATTCCGTAGTCATGACTGTTGGAACTATCGGAAGCGCTCCTGCGTTAGTTGCCGTATTAGTTCCAACAGGCAGATATACTTCCGTCTCCTCTGATGCGTATCTATACGGATCCGCGGAGACGTGAACTGTCAGCCTTATAAAGTTCGATCTGTAGTCCGTGACCTCTACCGATGCGCGTCCATGGAAGTGGCCATCTATCCAGTCCGGATATATATCCACTGTCTGACCATGTATATCCTTCAAAAAGTCCGCCTTGGTCCTTTCTATATCCGCCACTGCTCCGTCTCTTACCAAAGAAAAAGACATATTGCGATTATTGTATGTCGTATAACCCGCTATGGCTTCAGTGTAGTCAAGAGCACCATTCCTTCCCGGAATAACTACCTGGCTGATCTGTGGCTCAGGGCTCCCGAGGTCTACATCCTCGAGTATGAGCCCATAAGCACTTATATTCTTGCTGTTGAATCTTACTTCACGAGTCATTTATTAGCCTCTTTCTTTACGAATCGCGACGGATCCAAGCGCTGCGTCCATATCTACTGCTATAGCAGCTGCCATTCTCTCTCCATTGATGTTGATGGTGTGACCGGCCGCAAGGAGATCGATAATCATACTGAGTTTAGCTTCAAGGTTGCTGTATCCGTTCTGAGTCGGCGCATACCCACCATTAAGCTGCATAGCCTGAGCAGATGTCGCAAGTGCTAAATCACTCGTAATGGATCCTGTAGTCATATCTACGATATCATCCATCGCACCGGTGACTGAATCAGCATTCTTTTCAATACCGGTAGCAATACCAGCAGGGATCCACTGACCTACTTCCTTAGCGAACACCTTAGAAGGCGAACCAATACCGAGGAAACTCTTGACTGCACTCAATGCACTTGCAGCCAAACCCATCAGCATATCCTTAATAAGACCGCCTACTGCGCTTATACCTCTGACTATTCCGTTGATGATATCCTTACCCAACTGAAGCCAGTTGATGTTCTTGACATAATTAAGAGCTTTGGTTCCTATGTCTTTTAAAGTCGTTGGCAAATGTGAAGCAAGGTTTTTGACACCGTTTCCAATGAAAGTTATGATGTTTTTGCCAAGTCCTATCCAGTTGATTGCACCAATAGCACTTACCAATGCCAAAAGAATATTGCCTAAATTATTCAGGATCTCATGACGATTATCCCAGAGCCCTTTAGCCAGGCTGACGATCATTGTTATACCGCCTTCTATAAGCTTAGGAACATTGTCGTTTATAAGCCCTGCGATATTTATGATAATCAAAGGTATATTGGCTAAAAGATCAGGAATGCTCGCTACGATACCGGATATCAGTCCCTGTAAGAGCTCTATTCCTGCATCGACAAAGTTTCCCACGCTGTCGTGGAGTCTCTGAGTAAACTCGAGTATTTTTGGAAGCAGATCCGCCATCATAGTCGGGATCTGAGTCGCAATCGTCTGCGCCGTAGTGCTAATAACATTAGAAGCAGAATTGATGAGTCCCGGAATAAGTCCTGTGAGCATCGTTACAGCTGAACTCAGGAATGCAGGCCCGCTTGTGAGAATCACATTTACCAGTTCTGTCATGGTCTGGTGAAATGCTATTATAAGCCCACCGAATTTGAAGTTTGAGAACGCCGTTGTAAGGTTCTGAAGGACTCCCTGAAGGAGTGAAGGAATATTCTGGATTATATTCCACAAGAGCCTTACAGCGTTCTTACCAAATATTCCTATACTTGTAGTGAGTGCCTGGAGCGCGGGTCCTATTTCCTCACCGAGGGCGATGCTTCCCATAAGGTTATGAGCTGCAGCCTTCATCATATTGAATGACCCAGTAAATGTAGTCGCTGCTTCCTTTGCAGTTGTCCCGGTCACATTCAGTTTATCCTGGATAACACCTATGGCAGTATATACATCAGCAAGGTTGTCTATGTTGTACTCAACTCCGGATAATTCCTGAGCGTCCCTCAAGAGACGCGCCATCTCCTCTTTAGTACCTCCATAGCCTAGTTTCAGGTTATCCAGCATGGTATAGTTCTGCTTTGCAAATCCCTGGTATGCATTCTGGATTGACGCCATATCAGTACCGAACCTGTTAGCATTATCACTCATATCACGGAATGCCTTATCCGCTACATCTGCTGCTAATTGTGCGTTACCTCCTGTGCTGTTTAACAGTGAAGCCGCAAAGGACGTAACGCCTTCCATATACTCATTGGCACTTACTCCTGCTGTCTGGAAGGCAGCTCTAGCATTGGCTTTTACTTTGTCAGCTGCATCGCCAAAAATAGCCTCAACGCCGCCTAGTGACTGCTCTAGATTGGCTCCTTCCATGATCGTATCTTTGAGAGCCTTTCCGATACCTGCAGCCGCTATCATCTTTTTTATACCTTTTACAAGGTTCTTACCGATGCCTTCACCAGCGCTGTCACCGACTCCCCTAAGTTCGTTATTAAGAACGCCATTTGTACTTTTACCTATGCCTTTGGCAGACGGCATGATCTGCACATATGCCTGGCCTAACTCAGTAGCCATTTTTTACTCCTTAAAAAACCTCCTGCGCGCTGCTTCGAATGAGTCAATATCGCCGAAGGATTCAATGTCTTTCTTATCTGTCTTTTTAAGCAAGCCCTCCGTGATCATTCGAGGCTTTTTTCTGCCCTTTTGAGCGTCTTTTGTCTTCGCCCATACAAGAAGGCTTAACCTGTCAGCAATCGCTGCCAGAAGCAAAGTATCCATTCCACAGGGCAACCCTGTAAGACGTCTTATGCTCCTGCTGTCATCCGGTAGCCCTGCGGCAAGAGTCGCAGCCAGTCTTACGGATATGCTTCGCCAATCATATATGCGATACACCTCGGCAAAGTCACATATAAGATCATCCTCACCAGTTGCTACCATGCTGGCAAGGACTAGGAGTTTTTTACTTCATCCTGTGCACCGTTGAGGATCTCTCCTATTTCAGCCATCACCATTTTGGCGCTCACTCTTCCCGTCTTTTCACTCCTGCAATGATCATAAAGGGCTTCTTTCTGATCTTTTCCTAACAGTGCAATAATGCATTTAGGAAGAGAGGTCATATCTCCGTTATCGAGGGATATAAAGCCTTCAAGAAGCTCCATGTCATCCCTTACTTCATCGTCAATTGCATATGAAAACCCGCTATTAGTCTTTCCTTCTATCATTTCTTCCTCCTATAAAACGAAGGGGCCACAAGGGCCCCATCCAATTAAGCCGATTTGATGATATACTCCTTATGAGTATCACCATCCGAGAACCCCGGAAGCGCTGTGAGTGTGACCTCATAGCCTACCGCGTCGCTGTCATTGTAGGAGATTTCTCCCAAGTCTGAGAGTTTGCCGTTAGCTATTACGATACGCTTCAGAGCGCCTTCTCTCATGATCTGGTCTACTACATAGCAAGATCCACCCGCTTCCTTGCTGTTGGCTCTTACGGTGATGCCTGTTGCAAGGGTCCCGGATACGTTCTCGTCGCCGTATACCATCTTAAGTACTTCTACATTGAGAGCTTCAATGAATGTTGCCCCGAATGTATCTGTTTTGCCGGTCTGCGAATTGAGAACAGTATCGCCTCCCCAGGCTTTGACTTCTTCAGTCTCAATGCTGTTCTCATTGGTGAGGCCGTCCTCGGAGATATATCCAAGGGAAACGAATGCCTCATCCAATTCAGCACTGGCTGAAGTGGGGAGAGTAGTTCCGAGGGGAGCTCTGTATACAGCCCCACCCACCGCCGGCTTGCCAGTCGTTACATTAGTTACTGTCTGTGCCATTATTCATTCCTCCTCAATAATGGGTGATATCGTACACCGCCTGATAGCGGTATCTTTTCTTTTCTGTGTCGGTAAAGTTATAGTCGGAGTTAAGCTTTGACCTTGATATATCCGGGAGAACTATGATCTCATCCATCGCGGCCTTTACCTCTTCATTTATTTCTGCAGCTCTTAGAAGACTGTTCCCAAATGACTGAATGGCAAAGGCTGCCTGACAAATATAATTGGTTTTCCCGGAAGAAGTCTTCTCGATCACGACAAATTCTCCTTCATCCTTTTCAGGGCGTTCCATATATACCGGCACGCTTATACTGCTTTTTAGATAATCAAGTATTACCTTTTCGATCATTATTTCACCGCCTTAAGAAGTGTATTGTTTTCAAGAGTGTCCCTGATGGCTTTTCTGGTCGCTGCATGTACAGAAGCATTGACACGGGTCTTTCCCGGTGCGTATGTGGTCACTTCATAACCATCTCCTGCTCTCTGCTGGATACCATTTGCATATTCTGTTACTACATTAAGCATCTCCTGAGACTGGAGCAGCTCCCGGACGCCCTTTCGATCCATCTTGAACTTCACTTTAGCCATAGCGTTCCACCATCACTTTCTTATTCCAGTCGAGCGGTATAAGGTCCTCAATTCCTTCCTGAGGGAAGCTTACCGTTTTCCAAGTTTCGCCAAAAAACCTTACTTTAGTATCGACCCATTCGTGACCATCACCTTTAGGTATCCCCAATGTGTACACGGCCTTTTTCCCGGTGAGATTGAGAATGTCCAGTGCATCTGTCGAAGATACAGGCGCTACTAATACATTAGCGATGTCTTCCCAAGTCTCCTCATAAATAGGAGCGTTGAAATCATCTCTTCCCGTTTCAGTTTTTACTGCAAGCTGTATAGTTATGCCTTTCATAATTCTCCTCTTCAATACTGAAAATACCGGGCAAGGTGCCCCAATCTTACTCTGCTGTCAGCCTCGATAGTGAATCCTGCTTCCGTAGCTTTGGAACAAAAGTATAAGTCCTCGCTCAGACTCGACCCATCCGGATATGTGACATACTTAAACCAGGGAAACTCCAGCACCTTGAATACGTCCACATTTATAAAAGCGCAGGCAAAGCCACCGCCTTTGACTACGATCCTGTCATTATCAGGAAGAGTGTCAATAGTGAAGTAATCCGTATAGCTAAAAGTTCCAGGTCTGTATATCTCAATCCTGCCGTCACTGCTATTCTTCCTGGGGCAACATCCCAAAACTATATTGGTCTGCGGATCCATCAAACATTTCAGTGCGTCACAAGGAATGATCACATCACTGTCCACCATAAGTACATAGTCATACTCACCATCCAGTGCCGTCTTTGCAATGTTGTTTCTTGCAGTCGGGCAGTCATATCCCTTAACAAATTCAAAATCCACCTGATGGCCCTCATTATGAAGGTCATAGATGGATTTAAAAGTCTCAGGACATATAGTCTCGTATGTTGGTACAGCTACGAGGATCCTCATAAAGTATCCTCCGGCTTTTCGGGTCTGTATAAACTTATCCCGCCTATCTTCTGGCGTTTAAGCCCCAGCCTTGCCAGCTCATTTTTCTTAATGAACACACCGCCGCCAGGCACGAGATACGTGCCGGATACAGAGTATCCTAAAGCTGACTGACTGAACTGTGTAGTAGGCTCCTGATTCGTGGAAGTCATGAGAGTTCTTGCGACGACATCGCAGGTTACTGACTTGGCTACGCTTGCGAGTGCAGGGGTCTCCTCAATCATCTTATCAAGGTCCCTTCCCAGATCCTTGACTCTGATTCTTAACTCATCGGAAACTATGATCAGAAGGTTATTAGCCCTGTCCTCTTCATCGTCAGTCATTGGCCTCCATAAAGATATAAGGTCATTTATCGTAGCAAAAGCGCTCATGGTTACTTCTTTCCCTTTCCGGTCGTCTTCTTAGGTTTGTCAGGTGATTTCGTCTTTGGCTTTTCAGTCTCAGTTCCGGAGACAGGTTCCCACCCGCCTCCGGATATCTCACTGTTAACCTGAATCACTACACCTGTATTCTTATTGCGGTATAGCATGATAGATCTCCTTATGCTGTCACGATTCTTGCGAATGCAGCTCCGTTGAGAACAGCCCAGCCAACATATACCTCAGCTCTGAGATATACCTGGTTGTGACCTGCAAGATCAGCACCTGAATTGTCAGGATCTCCGAATTCGATTACTCTGAGAGGGATCTCCTTTGAGAAGCCCCACTTGAAGCAGTTTGCAAAATCTCCAACGATAGCAACATCTTTAGTGCCTGTTCCAAAAGATACAGTGTTGTTGACATCTACAGGCATTCCATTGATGCTTCCGGGATTATTTCCCCAAGCAATATCAGGATAAAGCCTGTCATTTGTTCCGTTCTTCAGTGCTGCAAGAGCAGATCTGAAAGCAGGAGCCATAGCCATTCCTGTTGCTTCCTCTTCAGCTGCATCGATAAGTGCGATCGCATCTTCTACATTTGCATCTGCCTGAGCTGCTGCAAATGTTACAGTCTGGCTTACGTCATGGTCGAAGTGGTTGTCGCCAACGACGGTGGATGCAGCCCCTGTTCTGGGATTAATACCGTGGAATGCTGCGATATCGATACCTCTTGCAACCTTCTTGGCGAAGCCTTCATTGAATGCCTTGAGTATCTCGATTTTTTCCTCTTCTGTGGCATACATGAACTCATCGGATACTCTGGCGCCATACTCGAACTTAACAGGTACGATGGTCTTGGGTGTGATGGTGATCCCACCTTCTGACTTGGCTGCAGCCTCTCCAACGATATCTACTTCGCTGTTCATGGTGAACTGGAACTCTTTGTTTCCGTTGAATGAAACCGGTGTCGCTCCGCAGAGTACTGCAAGAGATGAGTGTCCTTTAACTTTGTTGATCAGATCCTGAACTACTACAGGATCAAATAATGTTCCTCTGTTTGTGGCCATGATTATTCTTCTCCTTTCATGCCTTTTATCATATTTTTGTAGCCTGCATCTTTGCCGCTTCCGCTACCCTCACCATTGGGTTCGAATGACGGTGCAGGCCCTTTTGCAGAATCCACAAATGCCTTGAGAGTCGTGGCGCTCTTTTTGATAGCCTCTTCATTGTCTCCGGTAAGCAGATCTACAGCATCAAATGACAGACCCATCTCACGGGCAATTCTCGTTTTTACCGAGTCGGTCTCGTAACCCTTGATCTTGGCATCTTTTTCTCCGATAGTCTGTTCATATCCGGAGATCTTGCCATTAAGCTCTGTGATTGTCTTTTCCAGTTCCGTGATCTTGCTCTCTTTCTCAGTGATCGTCTGCTTCTGGGTATCGTAGTCAGCATATTCTTTTCTGACCTCCGCCTCTTTTCTCTTGAGGCGTTCTCCGATTGCCTGGTCAAACTGTTCCTGAGTTGTAATAGGTGTGAATCCTTCTGCCATTGTTTTTCTCCTTTCCTCTTTAACCGCAGAGTGTGCGTAATTTTTATAATCAAAAAGGACATCTTCGTTGATGTCCTCCTTAATAACTATTTCTTTGTTTTTTGTGTTCTTTTGCAGTATGGCATCGCCAGAATGCCAGTATCGCGCTGTCCATGAGCGCTATCTCTATGCCTTCTCTTTGTGCACTGAAGCCGAATCCTCCTCTGGATCCAATTGCTCTCTTTTCACAGTTGGAAACTGCCTGTACCAGTGAAGGCTGACCTTTATGGCACATAGTATGGTCATATATGCCCTGTTCAAATGCTGCGTTCGCTGCCACGATCTCTGCCACGGTAGGAAGTATGGCCTGTTTCCTCACTCCGTAATCCTTCATGGAATCTATGAGGAGCTGCTGACCTTTCTTGCCGTCTATAACTATGTCTTTGACATCTGCCCTCTTCAGGAAGTCAACTATCCATGTTACTCCCATTCTTACGGATCTGCAGTCTATCGATTCTACGAATATTCTTCCATCTGCTGTCCGCACAGCTATAGACATTGCTACATTCTCGCCATCATGTCCGAATTTGATGCCTACGAATAGTTTTCCTTTAAGCTCCGGAAGTTTATCCTCCTGAATATCTCTCCATTCTGCTTCCGATATAGCGCTCTTCAGGTTGTATGTGGACCATAAGCCAAGACGCTGGATATTGAAGTCCAGCACCTCATCACCGACTTCATCAAGAATTGTCCTTTCCTTCAGAAAGTATCCGAGAGATGGGTTCGTAAGATACCAGGCGTCCTTATCATATGGATCATGCTGCTCTGCTACTGACCACTCACTCCATCCGGAGTTGATCTTCTCGCCCGCCAGAGTCTTCTGACGGAAGTTAGCGAACACGGTTCCGGAGCTTACCGGTGTCGGCGGTGTTCCGGTATAGATGGTCTGAGGATTCTCTGAGGCTGAAATAACGTATTTCAGCGCGCTTTCGTGGTCGGTACGGTATTCCTGTGCCTCATCTATAATAATGAGGTCATAGCTTTCACCAAGGCCTCCTGTGGAGGTTCTTGTTCTGAACTCTACTATTCCCCCGTTGACAAGTTCTATATGCTCCTTGCCCATCGCCTTATATTGCGACTTGATCGGAAGCTTTGCCTGTTCAACCAGTCTCAGCAGTCTGTCCCATGCTGCATGTGCAGTCGATGTCTTATGCGCCGTGTGGAGGATCCTTTCTCCCCTCTTCAGCCCTTCAAGTTCCCTCATGGTAATCACTTCGTTCTTACCATTCTGTCTTGGAACAGCAAGGCCGTAACTGGTATGCAGCCATTCACCTGCTCCATTTACGGCCATGATATTCTTTATTTGTTCCTCCTGCCAGGGAAGAGCTGTTCTCCCTGTGGAGTTATATGTCTCTATGGCGTCAGAGCCGTAGCTTGCAGTATACGGCAGCACGACCGATCTGGTCGGTGTCTGACTGCCCTTCCTGAGCTCTGCCATTCATACCTCCGTTTATGAATTAAGATAGTACTTTTGTATAGTATCTATAACAGTCGTTGGATCTGTAATCTGTTGCCAGGATCCGCTAACCTTCTTGTATACTGTTACTTCTTTCCATACGCCGTTTACTTTGATGTATGCGGTATTCTGTACTCCACTAACTACTACGATGGTGTGATTACCTTGGATGTTAGTAATCTCATATGTATAGTATGGAGTCGGTGAGTATGGTTCGTTCAGCTCAATAGATACCTTGAATTGTAAGGTATCGTTATGAGCATCAGAGGCATCGTCTTTTGAGTATTTCACATCAATGAAATGCTCTCCAGCGCTCATCTCGTATGTCAACGTATGCGTTGATGAATTGTTATATGTTGATGTATTACATGCCAGCCTATAACTTGAATCTGATATCGTTGCTCCGCTTGAGCCTGCGGGATAATAGTTTGTGTTGAGTGCTGTGTCTATGTTGCCGAATACACCGAAGTCATAACTTTCCTCGGCGTAGTTTATAAAGGTAAAGGTGATTGTCGCAGCAACCGGCACGGAAATGTTTACTCTGCATACCGCAGCCGTCTTGCTGATGCCTTTGTTGTTGCTGACATAATAGCCATTGCTTCCAAGGTCAAACCCATAAGAACCTACATTCTCAACTTCATAACTTGCAGGATCGTCTGTCCTCTCCACGAACTGATTTGTAATGTCCGTGCCGTTATCCGTTATGGTCAGACCGCTGATACTGTCCGCTTTGATCGTTGACGAATGCCCTGGCGATACTTCTGTAGGATCAGCAGTTACATTTACGGAAGTGGAATTGCTAACCGTGATAGTATAGGTAACGTCATCGTAACTGTATGTAATGGTTACAGTAGCACCATTGACCAGACCGCCATAATAACCGATAGTGAAGCGAAGTTTCATATTGTCCACTTCTGATCTTGTCCACGTTCCGGTTGTCAATGTAACAGTTTGAGCCGATGTACTCGTGAACTTGCTTACTGATCCCTTTGCCGTTGAGCCTGCATATAATTGCAGGTTTGCCGTGGATTTCGATGTATTTTCTGCGTGTCCTTTGACCTGACATTCGACAGATACGATTTCGGCATCATCAGGGATATCAAACTCAAAATCGTAATCGATATGAGCTGTTGACGATGATCCACCGTTAGAGTAGTCATTGCCTGATACAGCCGAAGTATCAGCGCCCTTTCCTACGGCATTCTTATACCTCGTGCCATTTATTCTTCCGCTGGTAGTGTACGCCGTTGGGTACGAATAGACTTCCTTCTGTACTACCGCCATTTATCCCACCACCTTCAGGTATATATCTCCGTTCTTGCCTAAAGATGCCGGTGGATCTGTTGTGCCAGTATATACGGTTATAAGCTCACCCTCTTCTATGAACTTTGCAGTACCTCCGCCTGTTTTAGGAAGGTCAACCTCAGGCACATCTGAATAGCTTGCACCCATAAGTGTTATATTCTGTGCCATGCTGGCCTCCTTATGATATAGTCAGGATCTTAGTCGTTGAGTCCTGAGATACTGTAGGCACGGTGGCATTGCCAGTTACAAGGTTCCCGCCTACATACGCCTTTTTCCCTGCCATGATATCTCCTGCAGCAGCCCCATCAGATGCTATTTCAGTGTCAACTACTGTAGACTTGCCAGCCTGTCCAAGAATCGTCACTCCGCTTCTGATATTACCGGCAATGATTTTAGCTTGTTCTATTGAACTGATTCCAACTTTGCCGGATCCGTTGTGATGCCCTTCAGGAATCGTATACTGTCCAGCTTTCGTGCTTATAGTGCCGGATACAGCTCCATTTTCGGCCATAGATCCGGATACTTTCCCTGATGCTCCATATGCATCCTTGCCCGCTAGAATATTGGCAGCTTCAGCATCTGCATCTGATGTGTCATAGAACTTTGCAGTTCCACCACCTGACTTGGGGATATCTACTTCCGGTGCATTCTGATATGTTACACCATTGATTACTACGTTCTGTGCCATTGTCTTCTCCTTATGATACAGTGATTACTCTTCCATCCCATGTTATCCTTCCGTAGTTCGAAGGAATGGGATTGATAACTATGTTTTCGTTTACGGCTTTTCCTTCCGTTTCCAGGATCTGAACCTCTTCAGTTGGAGTTATCTCATGCGCTCCTTCATAAATAGGTCTGTCTACCTGCTTTGGTGCTTTCAGTTCACCGGTCAAAGTGCTGTTACCGGAAAGCTCACCAGATAGTATTTCAGATCCGGACAGATTTCCGATAAGTATGTCCATTAGTAAACCTCCTTAGCAACTATAAAAGTGCCCTCCAAAAACGTGTCTGTCCATCCGTCGGCCATTACTATTTCCAGATCATACGCATATTTACCGAAGTCAAGTTCCTTTGTATCCGATGGCTCCAGCTTCAGGATCATAGTGTCGTAAGGAATCTGCTTTACAAGTAAAGGATCCTCATCTTTATAATCGGATCCATCCGACTTCATTTCCTTATGCTTCATAGCGAATCTGATCTGATCTCCTTCTACAGGTATGTAATCAGTCTTCTCGCCCGTTTCTTCATCTATTCTTTTGATTCCCACCTCAGTAGCGAAAGAGTCGCCTCTCGTGAGAGTTATAGTTGTTCCTTCGATCTTATGCATGTCTTTCTCCAATAAAAAAGCACCTTCAAAAACTCTAAGGTGCATAATGAGATATTATTACTTAAAAAATAAACTAGTATCTATTGGTTTTGGCATTTCGAGGATTAGCCTCCCATCTTTTTCAATAATGCTTTCTTCAAGTATTGGATCCAAAAACTCATAATCTCTATGCTTAACAGTATAAAGCAATCTTCCTTCTGCTTGAAAAGCTTTGTCTATTTTCACAGGCACGTATACGATTTGTCCTGTCTCATACTTGGTTACCATCTTTTACCCTTCTCCTATAATGAAAAAGGCGGGATTTCTCATCCTGCCTTTGGTCTACTCTATACATTATTTCATTACGCAATATATTATTACATTGCTAAATTGGGCAATATTTCACTTTCAAAATAATCCATTTCTTCATCCGATAACTTTACAAGCGGATTTTCTCTTTCTATACTCATACCGGAGTACTTATCGAGAATTGTCTTCTCTTGTTCGAAGAACTCTTCAATTGTTGAACAATTAAGTTTTTTCAGAATCTGCTCTAACAATTATCTCACCTCCAGTTCAATACCAATGCTTCTCAAAGAAGTAATTGCTTCCTCAAGTTTCTCTACGTCATCATTATATACAGCCTTCTCGACTTTTGCAAGATGAAATTCGCATTCCCATTCTTTCGCTTCCGTAAAAGTAGGAAGAATCCTGTACTTGTATATTTTACCATTGTGGCATAATACGATTCCATACTTGTATTTTCCATCACGAGCACTAATTATATCCGCTAGTGAAGGGGCTCCGCTTTTAGGATGATTGTGAATAGCTATTATTACGTGGTCTTCCTCGCTGTTTAACATCTCTATCATCAGTCTATTAGGTTTACAAGCGCTAATGCCATCTTTATAATAATCGAAGCTTTTGTTCGTTAGCCTCTTGCCAGTTCTGGTATTGTAAAAAGACAAGTCTTCAAAGAATGTTCCGCTTCTATGCGTTAAGATTTCTTTCGCACTATTGCTGATAGCCCTGCTTTCTTTTCTATCATCTGCTAAACTATCTATTTTATGCTTATAATCATTTGACCATATCAATTCTTCGTCCACTAAACTCCGTTGGTTTAGTGCCTTTCTCCTTTTAGTGCTTGCTTCGTTTACAATCAGTCCACGCTCCCTTGTCTTCCTTGCTTCGCGCTGGGCATCGAAGTTTTTCTTTGTCCATACATCCGTATACCCATCCTCATCCTTATAGGTCACCATACACTTGCAGTTATCATGACGACGGAATATGTCATCCGGGTGATCACCGTACTCATAGATTCCAGCCAGATCTGCACACCATTTGCAGCACTTTCCGAGCTGCCTTCTGATGATTACCTCCTTCATGCCGGCTCTGGATCTAAACTTTACATTAGCTTCCACATACTGATCATAGAATGCGTGGCACAGGTTGCTGACCGGTTCTCCAAGCAGGTTGCTTATAATGTTTTCAAAGGTTTTCTTCTTCGCCATCCTCTTCAGCCTCTTCAAGAGCCTGCATAAGGCCGTTAAGAAGAGCTCTTATCCTTTCTTCCGGGAACTCTGCCCTTACTGGGTTAAGGTGTACATTCCTGGTACTGTCTATCTGCTTTTGTATCTCCGAAGCAGCATCATTCACCATGCTATGAACCCGTTCCAGGAGTGGTTTGATCGTGCGCTCTGCAATGTTCCAGTAGAGCTTCCCATCCGGCAGTTCATCCTGTCTGATGTTCTCGATAAGCGCAGCTGAAGCACACTCTCCAAGAGCCCTGGCATATAGTGAAACGTCTTCAGGTTTAGCCTGGCTATTCCGGAGCTTCTCTTTGAAAGCTCGAATGTCCATATGACGATTCACTTTCCCGGTAAATGCTTTTTCTATCTTTTCATACAGCTTAGGTGCTATGTCTTCCATGATCAGATTCCTGTTAAATCTTCAAATTTTTCTTCATCGAAGTATCCGGGAAGCGCCTGATTTATCTTGGCCACACCGTCTCCATAGAGTCCAAGCGATGATGCATCAGCCTCGAATACCGGCGCCCACTTAGGCTTAGTGAGGTATAAAACGTCACGTGTATACGGCTTCTCAAGATTATCCTGGTGGCATCTGGCAAGATATGCAGCATTAAGGAACCCCGTACCGAATGTACGCTGCGCCTTTCTGGCCATCAGGCGAAGATTCTCGTGTGAAGCTTTGATCGCTTCTGCGGAGCTGGGATTATCTGTTGCAAATCCCAGGTCATCCATGGTGAGCCCGGTCTCCCCGGCAAACATGGAAGCTATCGCTCTGAGCTGTTCTGTATATGGGCTCATGGTCTGCTGCTGGAACTGACCGACTACAGGCTTCTCACCCTCGTCGTCCTTAGTGATCTCCAGCATAGTGGTTACTGCAGCCTTCCAGGTGTCCAGCTTATCCGCGTCCTGAGAAGTGCCCAGAGCGTATCTCTGAGGATACGAGTAAAAGTCAGCTGATATATCCATTCTGACCAAGGTACGTTTAGCCATGCTCTGAAGGTTCATACAAGCCCTGCTTATCCTTGAATGTCCGAATGGTCTCCTCGCGTCAGGGCGATACACTATAGGCACCAAAAGAGGATATGGAGCCTTTGAAAGATCGGTGCGGAATAGTTTATTATTTTTGTAATATTCCGTCTTCCCAGGCGTGAAATAAGCCTCCAGAACTGGTCTCCTCTGGTCATCCCTCTTCAGTACTGCATATCCTTCAGTAAGGAATCCTGTAACAGGATCCATTATTCCTGTCGCATTCCCTCCATCGATAACTTCAAGCCTTGGAACATCTCCTGCGTTGTCCGCTATGTAAATAAAGCTGCACGAGCTGATCATGGCGGAAAGTATCGCGCTGTCAGGCAGGATATCCGGATTATTCATGTCCAGGATCTGCTGCAGATCCAGATTGTCATCCTTAAAGCCTTTGAAGATCAGACGGTCTGCAAGGCTATCCACAGCCTTGGCGCTCCAACCCATTACAGCTGAATAGTACCCTCTGAGTTCTATAGGTACTACCGGGTTGAGTCTTTTACCCTCTTCCTTCATCTCGTAATATTTGTATCTGAGGTTTACCCTGGATTCCTTCTGTGCAAGTTTTCTTCTCAGGTAAGCCATGCCTTTCAGATCCGGCATCTCGTTTCTCCTTTTCGGCAAAAAAATACGCCTCTTCAGCCAGGCGTTTTCCTATCGTGTGTTTTTTTTCGTAGTGACGGCGTGAAGTTCAGCCGACCCCGCCCCGGGGAGGGTATCCCCCCGTCAGTCACCTTTTGCTCTGTATGCACTCCAATCAAGGGAGTGCGGTAAAATTCTGTTTGATATGATATCGCCCTTAGCAGATGATTCAATATCGATTGAAGTTTTGTCTGACTTCTGCCTGTTGCAGGACCAGTGGGCCAGCTGAAGATTCTCTATCGCTGACGGATGGCCCCCTCGGGCTATTGGAATGATATGGTCTATACACGGTGACAAAGGATGCGGATACTTCAGTCTCTTATCTACCGGCTTACCGCATATGCCGCATACATCCTGAGTAGCATAGATCTTCTTTTTATTACGTTCAAATGCGGTACGGTGGGTGCCTTGCTGGTCGGGTCTTACATGAAGCCCCGGTCCTATTCCGAGGGCCCCGGTACTTGATACCACCCGGCCTTTTACTCCCGGGGTATCATTTGCTCTCAGGGCCTTCTCCTTAATCCTCTCAGCTTCCTGTCGTTCTTTGATCAGTATGGCTTTCAGCTCCGGATGCTCTTTCATATACTTTCTGAACGTAGAACTTCCTATGCCGAGCTGATTAGCTATCTTTTCATTATTCAGTCCTCTTCTGGCCCATCTCCCTATTTCCTGAAGATACGGGCTTACATGTGTGTCCCAACGTGACATTTCCTACATTATCCGCGCGCCTGCGCATGTTTGACAAAAGGAAGAGCAGCTCCTCGGCTGCTCTTCTGTCTTGTTTATTATATGCTTTTTGTTTTTATTCGCTCCTAAGCATATCGATTAGATCGCCCAGACACAGCAGTTCGCTCTTTGTCAGGGTCATCCCCTTCATTGGTTTGCCGTCATGAGAATGTCTCCTCAGGTCATATACCGGTTGTCTGTCATACCAGGATACTAAATTGAGCTGCAGCGTCTCTCCGGTTCTTTCCTTGCGTCCACAGACTCCAACGTGCTCGATCTGCTTATATCCATCCCACTCGTTCATATTTCGCTCCTTTCAATCAAATAGGCCTTCATATGGTAGTGAAGGCCCTCTTTGATCCCATTGGAGGTGGGTTGGAAATGAAAACTCTTGCCAAATTCTCACACTACCATAATAACACTTTTATTTTTCCCTGGGATGGCGGATTATATCCACTCCATATTCTTAGCCACAGCGTACACAAACCGCGCTTTGTAGGTCCCATACGTCCTCGGATCCGCATCTCTGGGATACGGCGATGTGGTTATTATGTTGTTCCACACGCCTTTCATGTATTCTTCAGGTATCGTCAGCTTAGCCTTATCTATAGCCATGATCTGTTTTGATATCTCTGCCAGCTTCATTGCTCTTAAGCTAGTCGGGTCCCCCGTCCTGTTCGACTTGCCTGCCGGCAAGCTTTCCGGATCCGGACTCATCCCCTCGTCTATCCTTAAATTGTATTCCTCTATAAGGCGGTCATATCGTCTTATCAACCATAGAGTCTGCATCCACAGTTCATGGTCGAGGCGGTATGGATTGTTAGTCTGCCTCTGATAATCTCTCAACATCCACCTCCATTAAAAATCTACCAGGTCGAATATATCTTCCTGGCTTTCATCATAATTTGGCCTGAAGTATTCAGTTGCCCTCACAGCCTTTCCTCTTGGCCATGCTTTATATCTTCTCGGTTCGCCCAGGGCGACCATAACATACTCAAGATGCTCTATCCCTGTTACAGGATGTTCATATCTTCTGATACTGTCCTTCGGGATATAGTATCCGGGTATCGGTTCAGGATCCTCGAAGAGGTCTGAAATGCTTATCTCTTCGCGTTTAACAACAGGACGTACAAGATTGCCAGAGCAGGAATAACGGCGCTTATACGCCGAATCCTGGCGCCTGAACATCCTTGTTGTTTCCTTGATAAGGTAGTCTGCCAGCTGCGAATATTCACCGGTGTGATCAAGGAGGCTGGCTTTCACATAGCCTTTGTCCTGCCACAGTTCATCTATCTGATCCAGAGTGCAGCCTGAAAGGACGATGTGATGATGGATCCTTGTGTGATCCCATTCTGTTACAGCCACATACTTCAGATCCGGAGCGATCTTCCTCAGCTTCCGGATGAAGGCTGCACGATCCTTCTTAGCCTGATCCTGAGATGGAGCTTCTTTGTATGTGAGTGTCACATGCATGTCGTCCTCCCGGAAGTTCGCATTCAAAAGCCTGGCTAAATTCTTGGCAGCGATCCTGTCATTGTTCTCACGAACCTTCTCCCTGGTTATATTCTTTTTTTGCTTGCGCCTCTCCGTATGAATCCCTGAACTCAGTTTCAGAGTCACATCGATGGTCTTACCCGCCACGCAGACCTCACGGATGGCTTTGTATGATCGCTTCATATGTCAAGTTATTAATACTCTTATCAAGTTTTAATGCTCACTACCGAGCGCCACGTCCCTTAGGGTTTTGCCGGCGCATATTTCAGCGCCGGCTTTTTCCAAAGGGGACCAAAAAAATGAACTTATATTATAACGGGAAGAATTGAAAGAACCGTTATAACCTTACATAGGCTGTACTGGCTGCCGTTTCCCCGGCTTATACTCTGTACAGTCCTCCACAGTACATATGAGTGATCTTGCATGTCCTGTTATCAGAATATAGTCGCAGCCTCCATATGTATTAGTAGAATTAGATCTATATATGCAGTCCTTACGGTCGCATCTGAAGTCTTTGCTGTTGAATACCAGATTGCCTTCCTTTGTTCGCTTTGGTGCGGGTCCCTGAGGTTTTTTATGAGGTTTTCTATTTGCCCCGCGTTCCCATTTTTCAGGCTTTGCCTCTTCATTGTTCACAGGAAGGCCGGCAGCCGTTCTGCTGATGTATAAGCTTCTGCAACGATCACTACAAACGGGCAGCTGCTTCTTCCTGCCACGTTTTTTTCGTGGATCCACGAAATATTTGATACCGCAGACTTCACATATCTTATATTCGCTCATTTGTCCCCACCTCCGAAGGAGAGGATTATCAGTGTAATACAGATTATGAGGGTGATGATCACTCCGTTACTCATCGTCAGCCTCCTCCTCTTCAGGCCGCTTGACTTTTTTCATGATAGCTTGGATCCATGACTTAATATTGCTTGATCTGGATTTAGCATCTTCTCTTTTGAAAGCATTCCTTCTAAAACCGTTTGCCCAAGCCATATCTCTATGGCTGCGCCTGGATCTTCTCCTATGCTTTGCTGCTGTAGTCATAGTTCGTCCTCCTCTTCATCTTCGCATACTGCAGGCTTCGCCGATGATTTTTTCAGAAAGCAATCCTTTATAGCATCCGACAAAACCATAGATAAGCTATTACTTACCTTCATCTCGTCTGCATTCGCTTCTATTATTATTTTTTCAATTCTCATCGTTATTTCTCTCCGTATGTATATATATATCTCCCGTTTCTTCTGCCATTTCGCCTTCGTCTATGACCATACTCGCAGTAAAAAAATCATAAAATGCATTAGTTGGGTGTACCATATATCTTATGCCCTCATCATCTATTTTCATTCGAGTCACCTTGACTCGTATCCAAGCATAATCACCAACATTAAATTTTGTTTTCATTTATTCCTCCGCTTCTATTATGGTCGGTCGGCTTTCAATTACACCACTTACACCGTACCGTTCTACTAAATCAAATAATGGGTCTTTTTTTAAATGGCTTAATAACTCGTCTTTATCTATCAACCTACCGTGTGGTGTCGGTATCTCTACTAGTGGGCAATTGCGGTTAATGTTTCTGATATCTTTTATACCCTCCTGGGTCAACGCACAAAAGGGTTTTACTTGAAATGTCGGATCCGGATCTAACCATGCCTTTGGAACTTCGATCAAGTGATATGCCGGACACATACTACAGCGTTCCGGCTTATTCATTCCTGGTATGAATAAGCTAGTCATTTCCATACCTCCTTTAATAGATCCTTACAATATCTTTTTATAGAGTTTAGATCTTCCATTGTCTTTATAGAAATGGTGATATTGAAATCTAATATAAACTGTTCTACAACTTCTATAGAGTACAGAACTTCACTATATGTCATATCATTTTTTGGGAACATTGCTCTCTCCTATTCATCCATCTTTTCTCCATATAAGATTGTGTCTTCAATCTTCTTTATTAGAAGTGATTGAAATTCTCTGAACGCGTTATACTGCAGGTCGCTCATCTCCTCAGTTTCAATAGGCCATATCTCATTGACACCTTCGATGCTTCCATCCTCAAGATAGAAACATATAGATATTTTTTTAGTCCCTTTAGGTTTACTCAGTCCTCTAATTAATAGATTAGCCATATCATTCTCCTTTAAGAAACCTATCCAACTCTACCTTTGGCACTTTATACGCTCTACGCATATCATCGAGAAGATATGCATCCGCATATAATTCATCATAGTTCCATATATCCACGATGTAATCCGTATTTAACAGCACATCGTTTCCGTTATACATCGCTTTTATGAACATATCATTCTCCCTCGGTTCTCTTTTTAATTTGGATGGCTTTCGCTTCTGTCAATAACTTGACGATTCTGTCTGCGATAACGCTTATGTCGATAACTATATCAAGAATATCTTCAGCCTTATTTTCAAAAACCATCTCATATTCAATGGATGATAATATCCCTCGGCTGACTATGGCTCTATGCATTTGAGGTCTTCTTTCAAGTTTCATTTCCATATCATTCTCCTTTCAACCTTTTAAAACCTTTCAAAACCTTTCAAAACCTTTTAAATATCAAATAGGTCTATTAGCCATTCAATGAACTTATACATCAGTGCTACAAGTGGGCAGAGAACTACGAATAGTGCTATCACGATGATTGCCGTTGCTATTAAATTTCCCATATCATTCTCCTTATATATTCAGCAGGGCCCTTTTAATATGAAGGTTTACTTTCGTAGCAAAAGGAGAAATTTCTCCTTTCTATATTTGATGTTTATGGTTTGTTATAAGATTGTTTTTGTTGTCGGTTATTTATATTTAATTTTTCAAGAAATGGTTTGAAAATGACCGGGCCCTGCTTCATACCTAATTTATCTGGTCTCCATACGTCTTTCTATATTTCGGATATCTATCTTAAGACGTGTGATCTCAGCATCTATCTTCCTGGCTATGTAGCGATCGTTTTTCCATCCTCTGGCCAGGATCCTCTCCATCTGTTTATTCTTGTCGCCGATTCTGGCCTTGATCAGGTTTATCTCACTTTCTTCCTTCGTCAAGGTACAACTGTGATAGTCCTGGATCCCGAACCTGCAACCGTGTGACATGTATGCTTCATTTCTAAAGTAGTGCTTACACATCATGCAGCAGTCTATGCAGATGCTTTTCCCTGTTTTAGAGCAAATCTTGCCGACCTTATAGTCTATGGATCCACATTCCGGGCAAATACATGTCATCAGTCATACACCGCCCTCCCGATATCCTTGTACATCCCGGCACAGGAATCTCTCGTGACATTCACTTTACGAAGACCGCCACCTTTAAAGAAGACCTTAACCGTTTCTTCGAACTTATCCGGCAAGTCTATAACTTCATATCTCATGTCCAGGACCTCGCTTCTTTCATCAAATATGAACGCAGGAAGGAGGAACTCTTCAACATATGTCCTTTTTTCTTCTTTCTGCTTCGGTGTGAGTATCATTCTTTTTGCCCTCCATCTTCAGGCTCACTGACTTTAAAGCTGTAGCTTCCGTTTGGCTCAAGAGTGATCTCCGTCTGACCTTTGATCTGGTCTTCCGGTTCAGGCGGAAAAACATACTGTCCCTCTTCAACTGCCTTTTCAATAATCTTGTTTCTGATCTCATTAAAATCCTTTGCCAGCTCCGCTATCAGTCTAGGGCAATCCACATCGGCTTTTATCATCTTGATGACGATATCTTCCAGATAATCCATTACAAGGGTTATGCCTTCGTACCCTTCCTTTATTGTCGTCTCATTGGTTTTCGGTTCTTTTTGTATAAGCATTACTTTATCCCTTTCTTAGTTTCATAGATTCCTGCAGCTGTAAGGAGCCCGAAGAACGGGATCCACGCCCATGCGGTCTTCCATATAAAGATCACTATCTGTTCCGTAATAGTCATGAGTGCACCTCATTTCTTCTTTTTCGTATAATCATTATTGAACCAAAGAAGGAATTTTCCCTCTTCAACCCTAATTGTTTCGTTCTTATTTCTCGGAAGGGTTGGGCATGTTGGGTCCTTCAACATTCGAGTGACCGTAGGCCTTCCGAGGCCTGTCATCTTCATGACATCTTTTACCCCTAAAATCCTCATTTTTTACTCTCCTTATTTGACCAGGAATTTCCATCCGGTCATATCTATTGGTACATCAGCGAACTCTTCACCATTGGATCCAACCGCTACGATCGTTCCCACAAATGTAGTCCTTCCAATCTTGCAGTTAGTTGGTTTCTTTTTTATCCTGCCCTCTTCATCGCAGAGGATTATCATGTCTCCAAAAGTTACCGCCTCGATGTATCCGCCTACTGCTTTCTGAAGGTTCTCCAAAGTATTACTTATAAATGTCATGTGCCCTATCTTCTCATCCGGGCGTTTAACAATAGCTTTGATTTTGTTCATTTCCTTGTCCTCCTATGTTCTTTTGATTTCCTCTGTCAAGAGGAAATCTTTCTGTTGTAAACGTAGTTTATAACAGATTCTTACGTTTTACGTAAGTTAGCATTTAAAAAAAATACGCCCTATATCTTCCCCATCAAGGCCTAAAGCTATTGAAACTTTTTCAATGATGTTGGAAGAAGGTCGTATTTTGCCGCTAAGTATTCCGCCTATAGTATTGCGATCTACACCAGATTCCTCAGCTAATTGTCCTATCTTATTATATCCACAATCTGCCATTGCTTTTCTTAATTCGATAGTGTCAACTGTATAAGCCATCGTGGAACTCCTTTCTTAATTCTTGCGTTTTACGTAAGTAAAAAATATCACACTAATAAATCATTGTCAAGCATTTTTCGTAAGTTTTTTTGAATATTGCTAAAATTTTCTTGCATATACTGTAATTTACCTTTATAATCGATTTACAAACCGCTGAAATAGGAGGTATTACCTATGGAAAAAAGAATAAAAGAAATACGATTACAAAAGAAGCTAACATTGCTTGAAGTGGCAAAACGTCTTGGCGTAAGCGAAGCCACAGCTCAGAGATACGAATCTGGAGAAATAAAGAATTTGAAATATGACACAATCGTCGCTCTTGCTGAATTGTTTAATGTTTCGCCTGCATATCTAATGGGATGGGATGATAACGCAGCTCCCTCTTCATCCAACATTATCATGCCCTCTGCAAAGAAGCTTCCTATTGTTGGTGTTGTATGCGCTGGGGATGGAGTGTACTGTCAGGATGACTTCCAGGGTAGCTTTATAATAGATATTCAGGTGGATGCTGATTTCTGTCTGAAGGTAAAAGGCAATTCTATGGAAGGCGCCCTGATCTACGATGGTGACATTGCTTTTATAAAAAAGGATGATTACTTTAATGATGGAGACATATACGCTGTTGAAAGGCTTGATCTTAGTGAAGCTTCTCTAAAGAAGGTATATATCAATGATAATTCTGTAATGCTTATTCCATGTAATTCTGATTACAGTCCGGTAGCTACTACACTTGATCAGATCCGTATCATTGGTAGGTGTGTGGGAGTATATCATAATAGGTAATATCCTAATATCAGCAAATTGTCAGCCTCTTTTGTAAATATTTTACGTAATTTATGTATTTTCCTCTTGACATTACGTAATTTACGTATTATAATATAATTGTAGAAAGGAGGTAGGCAATGACTGGTAAAGAAATGCTGAAAGCTTATAAAGAAGCCGGATGGACGGAGATCAGAGTCCAAGGCAGCCACCACGTGATGGCGAAGGATGGCCAAATCGAAATCATACCAGTCCATGGAAACAAAGACCTGCCAACCGGACTAAACAATAAGCTTAAAAAGCGGATAGGGCTTAAATAAAGCCCTTATTCGCGTAGGAAGGAGAAATGATATGTTAAAGATTTACCCCGCAATCATTCACAACGAAGATGGATCCTACTGGATTGAGTTCCCCGATCTCGAAGGTTGTAATACAATGGGAGATACACTTGAAGATACTATGGCCAACGCTCAGGAAGCTCTTGGACTTTATCTGGCCTCTCTGGAAGAAGTAGGACAAGATCTGCCCCATCCCTCTTCAATGACTGATATAGATCCTAATGATCTTCCAGCCGCTTCAGTCACATCCTACATTTACGTGGATTTGAACAAATACCGCAGAAGCACCAAATCAGTCAAGAAGACTCTCTCCCTGCCCGAATGGCTCGCAGAGGAAGCAGAGAAGCATCACCTGAGCCTCTCTAAAGTCCTCCAGGATGGCCTGAAGGAGAAGCTGGGGATGTGAGTTGTTTTAGCAATATGAACCTTGAAAACATAATAACGCTTGAAAACTCCGGAAGACGGTAATATAATTATTGAGAAGGAGGTGAAAACATGGCAATTAAAGCATTAGACGCCGCAAACTTTTTGATATATGTAACATCTAATATTTGCGATGATCTGACAAACATGAAGTTGAACAAGTTGCTTTATTTCGCTCAAGGTCATAACTTGAAAGAAAACGGAACGCCCTTGTTCAACGAGACTATAGAAGCATGGGATCACGGTCCTGTTGTTCCTGAAGTTTACAGACATTATAATTATGCCGGTGATTCTCCTATTAATGACTGGGATCCTGATTCCTTGTCCAATTTAAGCGATTCTGACAAGTCTATGCTTATGGACGTTGCCAAAGAGTATTGCAGGTATACAGCATCTACGCTTAGGAATATAACGCACAGGAGAAAAGGTCCTTGGGACACCGTATATGTCCCCGAGACCAGAAATATCCCTATCCCGCTAAATATCATCAAGGAATACTTTGATAATAACGTTGCCTCATTTACAGATACAGATCCTTCATTCACAGATGACGACTATATAGGTTACTACGATTCAGACGGTTATCTAGTTCTTCCTAAGGAATGGGATGATGAAACGATTTGAGATATGGCAAGCAGCTGTAAAGTTCGAGGATTCCGATGAGGTGAAAAACAGGCCTGTAATGATCTGGAATGATACAGCTTTTATCATAGCTTACAAAATGACAGGAACAAACAGAGGCAACGAGAAAGATGAGTTCCAAGTCATTCACTGGAAAGAAGCCGGATTGTCAAAAGAAACAAGCATACGTATCGAAAAGGTATTGCGTTTAGAAAGAAAACATATGCTATATAAGATTGGAGACCTTGACCCACGTGATCAAATGAGATTCAGTCTTAGGATAGCCCAAAAGTAAAAACGATTTAAGCCTCGCCTATGCGGGGCTTTAGTTTACCTAAAAGGAGGCACATTATGGCAAAAGCAAAGAAGCTGCCTTCTGGAAACTGGCATATACTTGTATATGATTATACAGATGAAAATGGCAAACGGCATTATGAATCTCTAACAGCTGATACGAAAGCCGAAGTCGAGTATAAGGCTGCATTATTCAAGAAAGATAAAAAGAGCCGTAGGAAACCAAAGCTGGAGCTTACAGTCGGGCAAGCAATCGATAGATATATAGAGTTATCACAGACTCTGTCCCCTACCACACTCCAAAGATATGAAAACATGCGAAAATATGGTTTCCCGGATTTGATGGAAGTCAAGGTCTCTAAACTCACAGATGAGCTGATACAGTTCGAGATCAACAAGGAATCCAAACGTAAAAGCATACACACCGGCAAGCAGATCTCAGCTAAGACAGTCAATAATGAGTGGGGACTTATAAGCTCAGCTCTGAAATCCATATGCGGGCTAATCTTTAATGTTCGACTTCCGAAGAAACAAAAGAAGCACAAGGAGCTTCCGGATCCAAAAACTATTATAGATATAGTACGCGATACCGATATCGAGCTGCCTTGCCTCCTGGCCATGTGGCTATCCTTCTCAATGTCAGAGATCAGGGGCTTCAAATGTTCATCTGTCCGCAACGGTCAAATATATGTTGATCAGGTAAGGGTCACAGTCGGAGGATTACCAACAGAAAAAGAAAATGCCAAAGTTGAAACCAGAAAACGGATCCAGTCTCTGCCGGCTCATATAATGGATCTTATAGAGTCTCAGGAAAACTATAAAGAGTATAAGAGATCCGGAATCGATTCGTATCTGGTTGCACTTAACCAAAATGAGATCTACAACCGATTCAAGAAACTTACAAAAGCAGAAGGAATCGAAATGACTTTCCACGATCTCAGGCATATGTTCGCCTCGATCATGTTGACCAAACTTCAAATCCCTGAGAAAGTTGTCCAGGAAGAAGGAGGATGGTCTACGCCACATATTATGAAATCTGTATATTCAAATACTTTTTCTGATTCCAGAAAAAATGCAGACAGTATTAGAGATGAATTTTTCGAGAGCCTTTTTTAAAAGGCTCTTTTGTTTTGCATTTCGTTTTGCATTTTTGTTGAAAATAATGAAAATTCGTGCAAATTTGTGCAAATTTGTTTCAATTTGTGAAGATTGCTAAAACGCGAAAACCCTTGAAAATCAAAGGCTAAATAAAACATCCCTTGAAAATCAAGGGATGTGGCTCTGGAGCAAGAGACGGGAGTCGAACCCGCCTTTCAAGCTTGGGAAGCTCGTGTACTACCGATGTACTACTCCTGCAAAAAATATCTGCCGGATCATTTCCGACAGATATATTTTACTATTATTTGGTCATTTGTCAAGTCCGGCAGGCTCCGGATCAGGGGTCGCATACCCCGCAGGGGGTATATCCTCTTGCTATCAGATCCTCCCTGGAAGTGAAGGTCTTTCTCAGGTTCCATGGATTGGCTCCGTTTAAGCTTTTACACCCGTCGAGGTGGAATTTGCCGCTTGAAATATTAATGACATAATGCTCGCTGTCAGCCTCTGCCGCATCTATCCTCTTCAGGCTGTCGTTATCCGCCTTCTGATTCAGTTTGGGGTAAGCGTTCAGGTATCCCTCCTGCCATAAAACCAGAAGCGTGTCATCCTCGGACAGGCGGTTCTTTCCATTTGAGTAGTTTATATCCACTCCCGGCTGCACGTTGAAACAAAATACGTTGAATGATATCCCTGCTCCCCCGTCTTCCACGGAAAGCGCCTCGATGTGAAGCCCCCTTGCTACAAGTTCCGAACCTTTGAATACGGGAGTTACCCTGTACATGACGTGATTACCGGTCTCCTTGACATAGATCGCTACAGCGTTCTCAAAGGGTATCATTCCATCCCTGTTCATATATGAAGTGCCCGTTATGAGATTCCTGTCTATGGCCTCGTCACCTGCAAGCTGGTACCCTATCAGATGGCAGCGGTTATACAGATAATTGCCATAAACGAAGTCATAACTGTCCGTCCTCCACCCCGTCGGATGTATCTCACTTATGTTTCCCCTATCTCCATCCGGCATAGTTTCGATCCCGATGCATGCCGTTGCGGTTCCTGCTCTTCCGTAGCTGTCCAGCTGATCCAGGGATTCCTGAGCGTTATTCCAGATCTCATCCTCTTCAAACTCAGGTACATTATTGTTTATGTACGCAAAGGGAAATCCCTGCCACTCTCCTGCCTCAGCCAGCAGGTCTGCATGTGTCTCCCCGTCATCCAGCCTCGCTATCAGCCCTGCCTTATATGCACCGAAACCCAGAAGGATCAGTATCAGCGCTATTATTAAGATGTGTCTCAGTACGTGTCTTTCTTTCATTGCCTTAAATTCCTCAGTTGATTATATCATATAATTTTCAGGTCCGCTATCATGACAGAAAATCATACAAAACATTCCAAACTTGCGTTTGACGAATAGCCCTATATGTTTTATTCTAAATACATAAAGTTGATATGATTTGAACAGGAGGTCAAATATGTTTACAAGAGCTATAACCCGCAACCCCTGCCGCGCGCTGATAGACGGCATCACCACAGCCATGTTCGGAGAAGGCAAACCCGATTATGAAACAGCTACGGCACAGCATGACAAGTACGTTGAGACCCTTGAGAGCCTTGGCCTCGAAGTTTTAGACCTTGAAGCAGATGAAAGATATCCCGACTCATGCTTCGTAGAGGATCCTGCAGTCGTAATGCCCGAATGTGCCATCATCACAAACCCTGCGACCGATTCCAGAAACGGCGAAAAGTTTGAGATCATCGATGCCATCAAAAAATTCTATGCTGACGATCAGATCTTCCACATCGAAGCTCCCGGCACCATGGAAGGCGGAGACGTCATGCTGGTAGACAAGCACTTCTACGTAGGTCAGTCCGACAGAACCAATAAGGAAGGTTTCGAACAGTTCAAGGCTATCGTTGAGAAGTTTGGATACGAAGCAACGGCAGTTCCCGTAACAGAAGGACTCCACCTCAAGGATTTCGTCATCTATCTTGAAAACGGCAACATGCTGGTTACACCCACCATGGACAAGCAGCCTGCTTTCGAGGAATACAACAGATTCGTCGTTGATGCTGATGAACTCTATGCTATAAACAGCATGAACATCAACGGTACTGTGATCGTTCCCGAGGGCTTCCCCAAAACCCTTAAGACCATCCAGGATCTTGGATATCCCACTGTAGTCATCAACAACAGTGAATTTGCAAAGATCGACGGTTCACTTACCTGCCTGTCCCTGAGATTCTAAGTTTGACAGTCAAAAGGCTCTGCATGAAGCAGAGCCTTTTTTATTTCTGTTTGTTATCAGTTCTGTGTCCGTCGAACCAGCCGGTTATCTCTTTAAGTCTCTTGAGTCTGTGCGCGGGTTTGCCGCTTCTTGACAGTTCGTGGTTCTCTCCTCTGAAGGTCACCATTTTAGCTTCCACGCCGTGGGCTATGAGAGAGCTGAACATCTGATAGCCCTGATCTATGGGGCATCTGTAATCTTCAAAGGAATGTATGAAGAGTGTCGGTGTCTTAGCTTTATCAGCATATTTCATCGGGCTATGGAACCAGAGCTTTTCAGGTTCATTCCATGGATCAGAAAGGTTCTGATCTTTGGTGAAGCTTACGCCGATATCGGACACTCCGTACATGGAGAACCAGTTTGATATGGATCTCTGGCTTGCGCAGGCTCTGAAACGGTCTGTGTGGCCGATGATCCAGTTGGTCATAAAGCCGCCGTAGGATCCTCCCGTCTCAAAGAAATTGTCCTTGTCTATTTCAGGATATGCCTCGAGCGCGGCGTCACAGAATGCCATTATATCCTCATAGTCGATGGTGCCGTACTTTCCGAGGATATTCATGAAATCTCCCCTTCCGTCAGATCCTGTGGGATTGCAGAAAATGACGAAATAGCCCTTTCCTGCCCAGTACTGCATCTCATGGTAGAAGACCTCTCCGTAGACCGTCTTGGGTCCTCCGTGTATGTCGATTATTACGGGATACTTCTTTGAAGGATCGTAGTCCATAGGCTTAAGAACGAAGCCGTGGACATCATATCCGTCTCTCTTCACGTTCAGCTTTTCGGGCTGAGCTACGTATTTTCCTCTGAGCACTCCGTCGTTGAATCTGCTGAGTTTCTTTCCCTTAAGGTCATATACTTCCTGACCCTTCATATCATAGAGGGCGATCATCATGACATTGTTGCCGGATATGTCGAAGCAGTCCACCGAGCCCGGACGATCTGTCAGCTGGGTGATCTTCCCATCCTCCAGCTTGAAGAGATATGCTCCGTCAAACCTGGTGCTTATGAAATACAAAGTATCTCCAACCATTTTGGCTGCTCTTCCGCCGCCGTACCTTATATCCGACCCTACTGAAGTACCTATGGACTCGCCGTGCTTTGCCAGAAGTTCCAGTTTGCCCGTCTCATAGTCCAGTTTATAGAAGTCGCTGTCGGTGTTGAGGCCGTTATGCTCGTCCGCAGCCACTACACAGATAAAGCTTTCCCCAAGATCGAAGCCGTTGATCTCGAAGTCTTCTCTGCTCTCAAGGAGCACTTCTGCTTCTCCCTTTGAAAGATCCAGCTTTTTCAGGCAGGATTCGCCTGTCATGGGAAGGAGCGGTTTAACAGGGCTTGAGATATAGTAAAGATTCTTTTCATCCTTATCCGCCCTTACCATCTGAACGTTCTCGTTGAGATCTGTCAGACGCTTCAATGCCTTTTTTCTGTGGTCATAGAGGAACAGGGATTCATACGCCCCCTTAGTATAAGTTCCGCCGTTCCACCACCAGGGTACCTGCGCGATCTCCTCATAGTCAGCGTTCTCCTTCATATGTTTTCTGAAGGAAGCGGTGTACTTCTTATCAGCTTTATACAGATCTTCAAATCCGGGGAAAGTGCTTCCCTTAAGCACCAGGTCTCCGTTACCGAGAGGTATCACCTTGCTTACGGGGATAGGAAATGAATACCTGAGCTCAGCTTCTCCGCCGTCAAGCCTTATGGTGTACCATCGGCTCGTCAGATCCTGCTCCTTTTCCCCTTCGCCCTTCTCTTCACGGTTTCCGGGAAACATTATCGTATTCTCATCCAGATACTGAAAACTGCGTTCCTTTCCGCCTGAAGTAAGCTTGGAAAACTTGCCGTCTCTGTAAACATAAAGATATGACTTATATCCGTTTGCCTTTCTGTCAGCCGTTGTAACTGTCAGGCAGGCGCTTCCTCCCTCAGGTGAAAACGTTATTTCAGACAGATATCTGAACTTGAGTACATCGTCTATTTCGATAGGTCTCATTATTCTCTTTACTCCTTATACACTATGCTGAATCCGTCAAACTGATACTGCTTCATTGTGACGGGATCTTCATAATATCCGTATTTTTCGTCTCTTAAAGGCTCGCCCTCAGCTGTTCCGTCCTTTACGGCTGTCAGAGCGTCTCTGATCACACCGATACAGTCAGGCGGCATGATGAAATCGTTATGCGAAGTGTATACGGCGCTTACTTCGGGGAACTTCGCCTCAACCTTGTTAAGTGAATCGATATACTGACCGATATCCGACCTTCCCATTACATCGCTTGAGAACTGTACGTAAATGGCCCCCAGGTATATCATATCTCCCGAGAAAAGGATCTTCTCTTTTCTGTCAAAGAGCATAAGGTGATCCTCCAGATGTCCCGGAGTATATATAAGCTCAACCTCTCTTCCTCCGAGATCGAACACGTGTCCGTCTTCAACGGGCACCGCATTGAAAGGTCTCACGCAATACTCTTCAGGCACGAATCCCTCGGGATAACCGAACAAAAACATGTCCTCGTCGGCCTGATTTGCCAGAGGCTCATGCGGGCAGCCCGTCCCGGCCTGCTTCAGGGCATGAGGCTCGTCCGCCACCAGGACTTCAGGGAATCTCCAGTTGTTTCCGGTGTGATCGAAATGCCTGTGGCAGTTCACTATGGTGAGTTCACCCGGCCACAATTCTCTCACCAGAGGCTCGATATTGCAGATTCCCATTCCGGTATCCAGCATGAGAGCTCTGTCATTGCCCTTTATGATAAAGACGTTCACCTCCTGGAGATGCTGAGGCTCACATATCGCTGTTATATCCCCGGGGAGCTCATAGCACTCGAACCAGCCGTTACAATCGTTTCTGACCTCAAGTCTTTTGTACTTGGCGTAATATGGACGCGGTTCAGGCCCCTTCCACTTCGTGTATTCCGACATCTTTTTCTCCTTATCTCTCAGCTGCCATTCTGTCTATCCATACGGATTCCAAGACGTCATAGACATGTTCGTTAGGATGACCCGTCTCGAAGTATGACGAGTTGTCCCCTCCCAGCATCTTTACCGCAAAGGCACCTACTGCCCTGGATCTGGATTCACCGCCATAGCAGTGTACCAGAAGCGTTTCCGCATCCTGATGCTCCCTGATGAAATCTATTATCTCATTAGCCTGGACTTCGCTGAAAAGACAGGCTCCTTCCACGGGCTCGACTATGTCATCGAAATACAGGGTAAGCACATCCTTACAGAATTCGCTTCTTTTGAATATGAATCCGAAGCCTCCGGTATGCGTGTCCTGGATCGATATCACAGCATAGGTATCCTTCAGTTTTCCGAACTCCTTCTGCCCTGCCGGATAGTAGTGGTCCATCACGTAATCAAAGGCATCAAATACAGATCTTACTATTACTCTCTTCATTTTATCTCCCAATGGTGTCAGAACCCTAAGCTGTCGTTTACAAGTATCACGTGGATCCTGTCAGTATGTCTTGAATATCTGGTTATCAGGAAGTTGCAGCAGATGGTATCCGCGGATTTACAGTCTGCACATGCACCTGTGAGTGCACACGGAGTCTTTATACCGAATCTCTGTGCATTTATGGGCGCAGCAACGTTTCTCGCCCTCTTCATGGCACCGTCCACGTCAGAGCAAACCTTGTTCATCCCGACTATCATGACCACCTTCTTAGGTCCGTGGGCTATGGCGGATACTCTGTTTGAGTTACCGTCTATATTTACAAGTATGCCGTCCTCAGTTATGGCATTCGTGCTTGAAAGGAAGACGTCAGCATCATACGCCAGAAGCGCAGCCTGTCTCTTGTCCTCATAATCGTCTCTGTCGATGAATTTATAGTTTCCTTCCTTCAGAGTTTTGACCAGTCCGATCTCATGAGCGCTCATGGCTCCTCCCATGGTTACGGTGCTGCCTTCAGGGATCAGTTCAAGAGCAAGCTTCAGAGCCTCTTCCTTATCCTTTGCGTAGTATCCTGTCATATTTCTGGACTTCAAGCCCTTGATAACTTTCTGTGCAAGAAGGTCATTTCTCATAGTAATAAATTTTCCGGCCATTCCATTTCTCCTTTGCTAATAGTGTTATTTTATATTATAATACCTCTATATTTATATTTCCAACACTTTTGATGAGATAAGACAGTTATGAAAACAAAAGTACTCAAATTCGGCGGGTCATCCCTTGCCGACTCAGGACAGTTCAAAAAAGTTTCCGATATAGTAAAGGCGGATCCGTCCAGACGTTTCGTCGTGGCCTCGGCTCCCGGAAAGAGATTTGATGAAGACATAAAAGTCACCGATCTCCTCTACTCATGCTATGAGAAGGCAAGATCCGGGGTGAATTTCGATCCTGTCCTTTCTGAGATATCCGGCAGATTCAGCGAGATAATCTCAGAGCTTGATATAGATTTCGAAATAGAGCCTGAGATAGAAAAAATCAGAGCCAACCTGAAAAACTATCCTTCAAGGAGCTATGCAGCAAGCCGAGGGGAGTATCTAAACTCCAAGATACTTGCCGCCTATCTCGGATACGAATTCGTGGATCCCTACTACTGCATCCACTTCAATTCCGATGGAAGCCTTGACTCAGAAAGCACCTATGAGGACCTTACAGAAACCCTTGCACCCCTCTCGAATGCAGTGGTCGCAGGCTTCTACGGCTCAGGCCCTGACGGTAACATCATCACCTTCTCCAGAGGAGGTTCCGACATCACGGGAAGCCTGGTCGCCAAGGCAGTAGGCGCAGAGCTCTATGAGAACTGGACCGATGTATCCGGCCTTCTCGCAGGAGATCCCAGGATAATCGACGACCCCAGAGTCGTTGAATACATAAGCTACAGAGAACTCCGTACGCTCTCATATATGGGCGCTACGGTTCTTCATGCGGATGCCCTTCTTCCGGTAAATCAGGCAGGCATCCCTGTGAACATCAAAAACACCAACCGTCCTGAAGACCCGGGAACCATGATCGTTTCAGAGCTCCCCAAGGAAAGAGAGCTTCATACCATAACAGGAGTCGCAGGAAGAAAAGGCCTTTCCGTCATACAGGTGGAAAAGATGATGGTATCCGATGGCGCCGGATTCACCGCTGTGATCCTTGACGTATTCAAGCACTACGGAATACCCTTCGAACAGTGCCTTACCGGTATCGATACCGTAACGGTCATCATCCGGGCCGACTTCTTCAAAGCCATGAAGTACGAACTTCTGAACGCCATAGAAGAACAGGTGCATCCCGATACACTTATCGTAAAGGAGAACCTGGCCATGATCGCGGTGGTCGGTGAAGCTGACGCCGATTATCAGGGATCCACAGTCTGCATACTGGGAGCCATTTCCGATGCCGGCATCGACCTGAACACCATAAATCAGGGTGCAGGAAGTCTGAACCTCATAATAGGAGTTGAAGAAAAGGATTATGAGAAGGCGATCCGCGCGGTCTACAATTCCATACTTTAAGCACTTCAAAAGGCATGCGCTGAAGCACATGCCTTTATTTTTTTACTCTTCATCAGCTCCGGTCATTCTACCAAATAAAGTTTGACCTGATCATCTCCCCGTTATCTATCAGAAGGTCCTCTCCTGTCATGGAGCGGTTCACGACAGTGAGAAAATACGCCAGATCTGCGATCTCTTCAGGATCAGCCCACTTTCCGAGGAGGGTCTCGGCCTTTACTGCCTCATAAAGTTCCTCACTTTCAAGGATATGCGCGTTGGAATCCGTTATTACTCCTCCGGGTGAGATGGAGTTTACCGTAACACATTTATGGGAAAGTTCAAGAGCTTTATTCTTCATATAGCCAACCATGCCCGCTTTGCTTGCCGCATACTGCGGAAATTCCGCTCCGTTTCTCGCTGAAGCGGACGCAATGAAGAGAACCGACTTAAGATCCTTGCTTTTTACGAAATGCTCGTTGAAATTTATGGTACCCTTAAGGTTGACGTCTATGGCGTCCCTCTCTTCAAAGGTCCCTGCGTTATTAATTACTATATCAGGTTCGGGAACTTCAGGAAATTTCTCTTCCCTTACGTCGCACAAATAATGTTCGTAGTAAGGATCATCTATGCTGCTTTCGGAGATGTCAAATCCGTATACCTTGTGTCCCTCTTTTATGAACTTGAGAGCTATCGCTCTTCCTATCCCCTTTGCTGAACCGCTTATTACTACGTTCATTTCTTCACGCTCCCTGAAGCCTTGCTCCGCTTATCCTGTCTTCCCTTATGCCCTTTGCTATCCTGTAGCCTAAAGGTGAGAAGAACACCTCAAACAAGAGTTCAAGACAAGCTCCTGTCAGAGCGCAGGTCACGCACTGTGTAAGAGTCCATCCGAAGAATATTTTGCTCACCAGAAGAGCGAATACCAGATTGTCCGTGAACTGTGCAATAAAGGTGGAAACGTAGGACCTGAGTGCAAAAGTGCCGAAACCATCTTTCTGTACCCTCTTTCCTATTCCGTAGTTAAGGAAGTTGTTTACCAGTGCCGAAATGATGAATGCGATGGAACTTCCGAGAAGGATGAACCACGCGCCTTTGAAAGTATTATCCAGGGCAGTATTGATCACAGCCTCGCTTCCTTCCACGAAGCTTTCGCCCCACACTCCGGGAACGGATCCCGCTATGAAGAAGATACAGGCCATTACCAGATTGATGAGAAGCGCGGCTATGGACATTCCGGTGGCAGCCCAGGGTCCGTAGCAGTGAGTCATGACGTCCATGGAAAGGAAAGTTATCCATGAAAGTAAAATACCGCAATCCAGGGCCAGCCATTCAACGCCTGTGTCTATGCTCTTGTTTGCGAGGAGATTCATACCCACCACTGAAATGATGAACATCGCAGCGATGATAGGCGGAACGGACCTTAAAAGATCGCGGAAATCGTTGATAAATTTTTTCATATTAAGTTACTCCTTGTTTTTTAGGGGTGGTTTTCAAGAGACACCCGTGATATTACGCCGAACACGACGCAAGAGGTATAATAACACGAAGAAGAACTTTTGGCAAGCAAAAAAGAGTCTGCATATTCGGACTCTTTAAAAAACTATGTTTATCTGATCTTTATGAAATCAAGATCCTTTGCAGCCGGGATCCCATAGGCCGATTCAGCTGATGTGACAGCTTTGATGATAGCCTCGCTCACGACTTCTGCAGCGAGAGAGCCAACCAGATCCTGATCCGCATGGACCTTTCCTACAGAGACTGCGTATATGCTGTCCCCGTCTGCAGTGGAATGCACGGGATTGATGGATCTGGCATAACCGTCGTGTGCCATACCGGCGATCTTATTGAGCTGAGGTTTGGTGAATTCAGCATTTGTCGCCACCACGCAGAGCGTAGTGTTTTCCACGAACCTGTTCCTTACTCTTCTGGTGGACTTTCCCATAACTTCCAGCGTGCTTCTGAATCCTTTTCTGTCCTCTGTGAGAAGTCCTGCGATCTTTTCTCCGTTTCTGTGGTCAAACACGTCTCCGAGAGCGTTAAGCACGACTACGGCACCGATCTTGAGGTCTCCCTGCTGAATGGCATAGCTTCCGACTCCGGTCTTCATGCATGTCGTCATGCCTCCGACCTTACCCACAGTGGCTCCGCAGCCTGCGCCGTAGTTTCCGTCCCTGTAGTTAGGATCATCCAGGGCATGCCTTGCGGCTTCATATGCCATTTCCGGTGTGGGCCTTACAAAGGTATTTCCCACCGTCAGATCAAAGATGTCAGACTGAGCAATCAAAGGCACCTTTGTGACCTGAACGTCATACCCGAAGCCTCTTTCCTCGAGGAGCTGCATCACGCCGTTAGCCGCTCCGAGTCCGAATGCGCTTCCTCCGGCGAGGACGATGCCATGGAGCATCTGAATGGCAGTATTTGGATCCAGCAGAGTGCTCTCTCTGGATGCCGGGCCGCCGCCTCTGACGTCCAGACCTGCAGTCATACCCTTCTCACAGATGAATACGGTGCATCCCGTTCCGCCTTCTTTATCTTCAGCCTGACCTATCTTAAGATTCTCAATATCAGTGATTTTTATTTCTTTCATACATTGACCTGTCCTGTTTATTTTTTGCCTGCATATTCCAGGCACATCATTGTGATGTCATCGAACTGCTCTGCGTCCTGAACGAACTTGTTCACGCTTTCCCTCATGCCTTCAATAAGCAGTCTTGGCTTTTCATCGAGGTACTCGTTAAGCGCGTCTGTCATTCTATCCATACCCAACATCTCTCCTGCGCTGTCGGTAGCTTCGGGAAGACCGTCAGTATATACGAAGATCTTGTCTCCGGGCTTCAGATCCAGTTCATATTCCTTATATGTCACATCATCCATACCGCCTATGAACAGACTGTGCTTAGTTTTTATGACCTCAAATCTTCCGTCTGCTCTTTTTACAGCCGGATACTCATGCCCCGCATTGACAGCGGTCAGATTTCCTGTTGATAATTCCAGGACGCCAAGCCATACGGTCACGAACATGTCCTGAGGATTGTTTTCGCATATTGCCCTGTTCGTAGCGGTAAGTATCTCAGCCGGGGATTTGCCCTGCATAGCCGAACTCTTCAGTATGATCTTCGCAGCCATCATGAAAAGTGCTGCAGGCACGCCTTTGCCCGATACGTCGGCGATCACAAGACACAGATGGTCATCATCGATAAAGAAATAGTCGTAAAAGTCTCCTCCTACCTCTCTTGCGGGATCTACATAGGCATGCAGATAAAATTCCTTTCTTTCAGGGAACGGAGGAAAAATATTAGGCATCATGGACAGCTGGATCCTCCTTGCCATATCCAGTTCGGACTCTATGCGCTGTTTCTCTGATGTGATCGTTTCTATCTCATCAACGTAATTGTCGATCTCCTCGGTCAGTTCTATTACGTCGTTTGTCAATGCTCCGATCTCATTCTTTGAACCAATTCCAAGGAGATCCTGCATTACCGATCCGCTGTCCTTTGTCTGTCTGTAAGTCCTGATCCCTTCCTGTACTTTCTTCAGCGGACTCAGCACCAGAAAATACACCATCAGAAGGCAGAGCCCTGACAGTATCAGGAGGCCGAGCACAGCCTGAGCGGTCTCCTCCATTGTCTGCGCTTTGATCGCCTCGTTTATCGCGGTGATATCGAAGGTCTCACCTATCAGTACCTCTCTCTCATCGATGGAATCAAAATACGAGTAGAAATCGAGGTAATTTCCGGCGTCTGCCAGATGATTGAAATCCTTTATGGCATTCGCCATGGCCTTTTGCTGACTTGTATTTACATCAGATGTGGTGCCCAGAGTATATACTTCCTCATAGTTCCTGCCTCTTACCGCTCCTTCGTCAGCCGCGCTCATCAAGAAGAACTGCCTGTCAAAAGGTTCCTCCGTTATGATGCAGAACAGATAGTCTACGTTATGCGCCTTCTTTATCTGATTGACACGGTCAAGCAGCCAGGAATAGGCTATTTCAGCATATAGCTTCTGATCCTCATCAGGCATATCCATAAGGTCATCTTCCAACACATATTTGATGTGAAGCCCGGGATGCTTTTCCTGAAAAGTCTTGGCTTTTTCCTGTGTCTCAGTTCCGATATTGTATGCGGCATCGTACTCTATATCCAGCTCCTCGCTGTGGTCATACCAGTAGTCGATAAGCCATTCAAACGACTTATATTCACAGATGGCTATCTTGAACTCTTCGGCTATCTCCTTCGCCATGACCTCTTTCTGAGTTTTGACGTTTATCTCTGTCTTGAAGAGCTGTGATGAATACGTTACCCAGCCGGTTATTAAAAGACATGCCAGAAAAAGTGCTGCCAACTGTTTTAATATACTTGTAAATTTGATTTTTTCTGTCATTAGATCTGTCTCCGTGACTCCGATAAACTTTTAGCCGTTTATCTCTTTCATAGTTTCATTTCCGACTGCCATTATTCCATCATCCAGCACGCAGAAAATGACTTCAAGGCCTGCATCCGGACGGGCGCTGAAGAAATCTTTCACCGCTGTCAACGCCCTCTCCCAGGCCTGTTTAAGCGGATAACCGAATATACCTGCAGATATAAGAGGGAAACCTATGGAATGACATCCGTTCTCAGCTGCCAGTTCCATCGATCTGTAATACGCTCCGTATAACAGTTCCGGTTCCTTCCTGTTTCCGCCGTTCCAGACGGGACCTACCGCATGAATTATATATTTTGCAGGAAGATCGAAACCGGGTGTGATCACAGCAGAACCGGTATCGCAGTGGCCTATTTTATTGCAGGCTGCCTGCAGTCTGTCATGTCCGGCATCCCTGAATATAGCACCGCATACTCCTCCGCCTGCCCAGAGGCCTTCATTTGCAGCGTTGACCACTGCATCAGCTTTTAACCCAGTTATTCCGATTTTTTTGATTTTTACAGAGTTTCCCATAATACTTTTATATAGAATTCTTATACTGTTTTTTGCGATGTTGATATATGATTATATCATACAGGACAGCCTTATAAAAAAATTTTTTGAAAATTTTTAAAATCCCCTTGACCTTCCACCTTGTGGAAGCCTTAAACTTGTGCCAACAAAGAAAATCATATCTGGAGAGAAATCGAAATGAAGATCAATCAGGTTGCAGAACTGGTGGGTATCACCAGCAAAAACATCCGCTTCTATGAGGATCAGGGCCTTATAGATCCGAAGCGGGATCCCTCGAACGGATACAGGGAGTATTCGCTGGAAGATGCGGATCAGCTGAAAAAGATCAAACTGCTCCGTCAGCTGGGTGTTTCTTGCGAGAACATAAGAAAACTCAGTTCGGGAGACCTGAGCCTCGAGAAATGTATGAGCGACCGCATCAGAGAACTGGATGCATCGCACAGCAGTATAGAACATACCAAGGTCATCTGCAGCATGCTTTCTGATGAATCTTCAGATATCCGGACTCTGGATGCGGATAAATATCTTGAACAGATCAAAGATATGGAGAAAGGAGGCGTCAGGTTTATGAACGTGAACAATTCAGACGTTAAGAAACGAAGAAACGGCGCTATAATAGCTGCAGCCGCGGTCGTCATCTTCATGATCGCAGCTATCGCTTTGATCATCTGGGCCGATGGGATAGAGCCCGCGCCTAAAGGCATACTGATCTTTATGATCGCGGTGTTCGGGATCGTTATAGTAGGTGTATTGATAGCCCTTAGCCAAAGGCTGAAAGAACTGAAGGGAGGAGAATTGGATGAAGCTGATAAGTATTGATAACTACCCGGGAAAAGAATATGAAGTGCTCGGTCTCGTAAAGGGTACGGTAGTTCAGACAAAAAACGTAGGAAGAGATTTCATGGCAGGCATGAAGACGCTGGTAGGTGGTGAGATAGCGGGATATACCGAGATGCTCATCGAGGCCCGTCAGATAGCGACCAAGCGAATGGTTGACGAAGCTGAGTCGCTGGGCGCCGATGCCATAATAGGCATAAAGTTCGGGTCATCCATGGTAATGCAGGGAGCCGCAGAGATCCTGGCATACGGAACTGCCATCAAGTTCACAGAATAAGCAATAAATACAAAAGACACGGCCGGTGACCGTGTCTTTTTATGTCCTTTGGCTTTTATGAAGTGGATGCCGTTACCGATATCCTGGCTTTCAGGGAAGTTATAATATGCACCGTATTTTCTTGTCTTTCAAACCTAAATGTGTTTTCTCATGTATTCCACAGTTCTGTGAAGAGTATCCGATTTATATATCTTATCCAGATTCCCGGCAAAATCAAGCCCATATCTTAAGCCAAGTCTTTCCAGAAGAACTTTCATATCGGTCTCATCGTCTCCACCCGCCAGGTCTTCCATGGACAGCTGCTGATCCTCTTCTCCGGATAGATTGTATACTCCGGCACCTACCAGCCTGACAGGTCTTCTTTCGATACCGTCCAGAAGCTCTGCTGCATTTCTGTATATCTTCTCTGCAGAATCGCAATAAGGCACCAGTCTGGATCTGGTTATGCCCTTCATGTCGGAATACGTGATCTTGAGTGTTACTCCATTACCGTGAAGGCCGTACCTGTCCGCCCTCCTCTTCACGCAAAGTGATAAGAGTGCCAGTACGTCTTTAAGGAGCTCAAAGTTCGTGACATCCTCCTGAAATGTCACTTCACGGCTTATTGATTTGGCGTCCTCAGGCTTGTACGGCGTTACTCTTCTGTTATCTATTCCCTTAGCCAGCTGAGTGATCCATCTTCCCTGCTTACCGAGGATATTCACGACTATATCCTGTTTCTCCCTGATATCCCTTACGGTATGGATGCCGTAAGAATACAACTTTTCAGCTGTCATAGCGCCTACGGTATAAAGGGCCCTTACATCACGGTCGAGAACAAGGCTTACGAAGTCTTCAGTTGTGAGTATCTCGAAATATCCGTCGGGCTTCTTCTCTTCGCTTGCAGTCTTGGCTGCAGTCTTGGAATAGGCCAGGCCTACGGAGCATGTTAGTCTGAGTTCATCCAGCGTGCGACGCTTGATCTCACGGGCGATCCTCCTGGCTCCTTCTACATCCTTAGCCTTTTCTTTCACGTCCAGATATGCCTCGTCGAAGGCCACCGCTTCAAGTTCAGTGGCGTAACTACGCCAGATCTCATGCAGCTGCCCAGAGACGGACTTATACTTCTCCATATTCGGGTGCATGTATATGCCCTTCGGGCAGAGTCTGTACGCCTCCTTGATGTTCATGCCGGAATGCACACCGTACTTCCTCGCTTCATAGCTCGCGGTAGCAACCACTCCCCTTTCAGTGGGAAGTGAGCCAATGATAAGAGGCTTACCCTTAAGTTCAGGATTATCCCTAATCTCCACAGAAGCGTAGAACGCGTCCATATCAACATGTATTATTATCTGATCCATAAACTATCTGCTCTCGTGAATGATTTCAGCAAGTCCCTTGATCTCGGCCAGGGACTCGGTCTGCTCGTGAAGATCCGTGGGCTTGTTTGCGGAATATGATTTACTGAATACCTTATCCCATCCGAGATAATCACAGATGCACCAGAACTGCTTCTCTATGATCTCGTACTGAGGGTCATACAGCCCTGCTTCACCGATGACGATGGTCCCCACCTTCTTAGGGCATTTCATGAACTCTTCTTGACATGCGTAGAACTTGTCCATGACAAGTTTCAGCTGCGCGGTCACTCCCCACCAGTATACGGGCGTTGCGAAGAGCAAAAAATCCGCTTCCTTCACCAATTTGTTTATCTCGATAGAATCATCTTCGAATATGCAGTCTCCGCTCCTCATGCAGGCATCGCAGCCTTCGCACGGGATAATATGAGCGTCAGCCGCCTTTATCTCCTGCACTTCTATGTCAGGATAGTCTGTAAGCCCTTCATATAACGCTTTAAGAGCTTCTACAGTATTCCCTTCCCTGGGGCTTCCGTTAAAGATCAAAAGTTTCATATACAAGTCCTCCCTTACAAGATAATTAATTATATCATCTGCAAGGTCTGAAATAAATACCTTTGACCGGTATATAAAAAAGACTCTTTAAAGTGAACTAGTAAACTAAAAGTAGACATGTAAAAAAGCATGTCTGCTTTTTTCATGTTAAAATCAGTTTAGGAGGTGATTTAAATGGGAAGACCTAAAGGAGGCTCA